>FWPU01001534.1_pt1 | contig 68811 bp, 47 predicted proteins | sample 2228361 | NCBI WGS metagenome assembly FWPU01 (sample SAMEA103939777, study PRJEB20133) | metagenome
GGCCGCCGCGTGAGTCGTAACGGGAACGAAATTCTCGTTTGGGGCCCCATAATGGGACTAATAGACCATCATGTGGACTGTTTTGCGGTATCTCGCCCTGCTGGCTGCCTCGATCTCCTTGCCGGCGCCGGCCCAGCGCGTTGCCGTTTTGCTGGACGGGGTGTGGGAGGTCGAGGAGAGCGTGGAGCCGGACCGGATGCCTTCGGGATTCGGCCATCGGGGGCCCGTGCCCGGACTGGCGAACCTAGCGCGGCCGGCGTTTCCGGACGTGGATTTGTTCGACAGCCGCGAACTGGTGTGGAACCGTGTGCGGCGGGGCCAGTTGCCGGAGTCGGCCCTGACGGACAAAGTCGGGGTTGCGCGCCAGCGCCGGAATTACTTTTGGTACCGGCGGTCCTTCCGGGCGCCGGCGAAGCGCGACGTGGCCACGCTGAAGATCAACAAGGCCCAATTCGGGACGGCCGTATGGCTCAACGGGACAAAGATTGGCGAGCACGTAGGCTGTTTCACGGCGGGATATTTCGACCTGACGGGAACGATCAATTGGGAGGGCGAGAACGTGCTCGTGGTGCGCATCGGCGCGCATCCGGGGGCGCTGCCGGAGTGGGCGCCGGCCGGCACGGATTTTGAGAAGACGAAGTGGACGCCGGGAATCTACGACAGCGTGACGCTTCTGCTTGCCGATCACCCGGTGATTGAAACGGTGCAGGTTGCGCCGCGGGTCAGCCCGCCCGCCATTGTCGTGCAGACGAAGATTCGGAACGGCGGGGCGGCGCGGTCGTTCACGCTGACGCATCGGGTCCGCGAGTGGAGGACCGAGCGCGTTGTGGCCGAAGCGGAGCCACAAGGACTCCGCCTGGAAGCCGGCGAGGAACGAGTGGTGACGCAGACGATCGCGGTGCCGGGGGCGAAGCTGTGGACTCCGGAGACGCCACAGCTTTATGTGCTCGACACGAGCACCGGCGGCGACAGCGCGGCCACGCGTTTCGGCGTTCGGGAGTTCCGTTTCGACACCGCCACGCGCCGCGCCTACCTGAACGGCCAGGTGTACTTTCTGCGAGGCTCCAACATCACGCTGCATCGCTTTTTCGAGGATCCGGCTTGCGGGGATCTGCCCTGGAAGGAGGCCTGGGTCCGGCGCCTGCTGGGGGAGATCCCGAAAGAGCTCCATTGGAACGCCTTCCGCTTCTGCATCGGCCCGGTGCCGGAGATGTGGCTGGACATCGCTGACGAGGCGGGTCTGCTGATCCAGAATGAGTTTTTCATCTGGACGGGCCGCGACCGCTTCCACCGGGAATGGGACACAGACGAGTTGATCCGCCAGTACGGCGAGTGGATGCGGGACAATTGGAACCATCCCAGCGTGGTCATCTGGGACGCCAACAACGAGACGGTGGCCAGCGTGTTCGCCGAACGGATCATTCCCGCGGTGCGGCATCTGGACCTCTCCAACCGGCCGTGGGAGAACGGCTACAACCTGCCCGCGGGCCCAGACGACGTGGTGGAGGACCATCCCTACCTGTTCTCGAGGCTGCAGCGAGGGGGCGAGCCGGGCTTCCGGATGACGGATCTGGAACGCGGGACGGGGGCGAAGAGCACGAACTCGGCCCACCCGACCGGCCACGCGGCGATCATCAACGAGTACGGGTGGCTGTGGCTGAACCGCGACGGCACGCCGACCGAGTTGACGGGAAACGTTTACAAGACGCTGGTCGGGGAGCGGGCCACGGCGGAGCAACGCTTTGCCGCCAACGCGTACTACCTGGCCGGTCTGACGGAGTACTGGCGGGCCCACCGCAATTTCGCCGGCGTGCTGCATTTCGTGTATCTCACGGCGAGCTTTCCGGGGGCGTTTACTTCCGATCATTTTCAAGACGTCCGCGCGCTGCGGCTGGAACCTCACTTTGAGGATTATGTCGGCGAGGCGTTCAAGCCGGTTGGCGTTTACCTGAACTTCTGGCAGCCGGAGTTGAAGGCGGGCGAGCTGCGGAGCTTCGCGGTATCGCTGGTTAACGACGAGCCGCGGCCGGTTTCGGGCCGGCTGGTGTTGAGCGCCGAGGGCGGCGGTGGGGAGGTGGCGGCACGGGAGGAGATCCGATTCGAGGTCGGGCCGCACGGCCAGCACAGCTATCTGGTGCGGATGAAGGTTCCGCCATCGCCGGGGGAGTACTTGTTGAAGGCGGCGGCGCACGCCGATGACGGGCGGAGCTACAGTCCTGTGGTCAGCCGCCGGAAGGTCACTGTAACGGGGCCGTAGCCAGATGGGGAAAGAGATCTCCGCAAGCTAACGCATGCGCCACTTCCGGGCAGAACTGGTTGACCGCGCTTTTGGCGTGAACTCCCGCTTGGGCTGGGCGGTGACGGCGAGGCTGGGGTGTTGGCTCCTGGTGTTGGTGCCGCTGCCGGCGGCGGGGCACATGGTCAGCATCAGCGCGGGGGAGCTGCGGGTGGAGGGCGAGAGGGCGTACTACGAGCTGCGGATGCCGCTGTATGAGGTCGAGCCGATGAAGGACCCGCAAGGCACGCTATTCGAGCACATCCACTTCCGCAGCTCGGGTGAGGAGGGTGTGCGCGAGCGGCTCAGTTGCCGGGCAGACAGAGCGGCTGACCTGTTTACCTGCGAGGCGGTGTTCTCGTTCGCTTCCCCCGTGAAGACGCTCGAAGTAGAGTGCACCTACTACGCGGTGACGATTCCGAACCACGTGCATATCTTGCGCGCGGCGCTGGGCTCGAAGGTCGACCAGGAAATCTTCGACCTCACCGTGCCCCGGGGGGAGATCAATTTTGTGCCGCCGACGTGGTTTGAGATCTTCCGGCGGGAAGTGGCGGCCGGCGCCCGGCGGGCGGCGGGCGGGCTGGCGTCGCTGCTGTTTCTGTTCGCGATGGTGCTGGCGGCTCGGGGCCGGGGGGAGTTTCTGGCACTGCTTGGGATGTTCATCGCCGGGGAGGCGGCGACGTGCGTGGTTCTTCCGGTGAGCGGCTGGCAGCCGGCGCCGCGGTTTGTGGAGGCGGCGGCGGCGTTGACGATTGCTTACCTGGCGGTGGAAATTCTGCTTTTACCGCAAGCGGGGAGAAGGTGGCTGGTGGTAGGGGTCTTAGGCGTGTTCCACGGCCTTTACATCGCGTTATTCATTGCCGGAGCGGATTACTCGGCGGCCAATGTTCTGCTGGGGGTGGCCGTGGCCGAGGCGCTGCTGGCAGGGCTGTTTGCGGTAATGTTTTCGCGCGTCCGCCGGCTCCTGGCGGCGCTGCGCCCGGTGGAGGTGTCAGCCGCCGGGCTGCTGCTGTTCGGCCTGCTGTGGTTCCTGTGGCGGGTCAAGGGCTAGACTGAGGGTTTCATGCGCTGGTGCGGATTCGCGGTGCTTGTATGCGTCCGCCTGCTGGGCGGCGCCGAGATTCCGGGTGAATGGCGGGCGGCGCTGGAGGGGATCTCGGCCGCCAGGCTGCGGGCTCATGTGTCGTTCCTGGCTTCGGACCTGTTGGAGGGGCGGGACACACCGTCGCGCGGTCTCGCGATCGCTGCTGAGTATATTGCGGCGGAGTTTCGCGGCGCGGGGCTGGAGCCGGGCGTTGAGGGGAGCTATTTTCAGACGGCGCATTGGCGGCTGCGGAAGCCCGGTGCGGCCGGGGCTGAAATGATCTTTGATTTGGGCGGGCAGATCGTCCGCCCGGCGCGGGCGCAGGTTATCGTGGATGCATCTAAAGGTTTCGAGGTGCGGCAGGGGGAGTGTCACAAGCTGGAGCTGACGAGGCCTGGAGACTGGAAGCCCGGATCGCCGGCCGGGCGGGTTGTGCTGACAGCGATACCCGTCCGGGCCGGTGACGGCGGCGGGCCGGGACCGCGGGCTGCGCGGCTTTACCGCCGCTTCTTGCGAACTCTGGCTGCGGCCGAGCCGGCGCTGGTGATCGTTGCGGATCCGGTGGGCAGCTTTGCGCAAAGGATGGCGCGGCCGATGCTGATCGATCCCGAAGGCAAGGCGGAAGAGTTGCCGCCGGCCGTCATCGTAACCGATCCGGTTGTGGCAGAGCGGATTGCCGGCGCTGAGCCGGGGGCCGTGAAGTTCCTGGTGTCGGCCAGGTGTGGCGAGCCGGTGGTGGAGCCCGTGGCGCTGCGTAACGTGGTGGGAGTCTTGCCCGGCGCGGATCCGGCGCTGCGGCGAACGGCGGTGGTCGTTTCGGCCCACTATGACCACCTGGGGGAGGCGCCCACCGGCGATGAGGACCGTATCTTCAACGGGGCCAATGACGACGCCAGCGGCACGGCGGCGGTGCTGGAGATTGCGGCGGCGCTAGCCGGCCTGGAGCGACGCCCCCGGCGCAGCATTGTGTTCCTGGCGCTGTTTGGGGAGGAGCGGGGCATGCTGGGGTCGGGATATTACGTGCGGCATCCGGTTGTGCGGCTGGCGGACACGGTGGCGAACCTGAACATCGAGCAAGTGGGTCGCTCGGACTCAACCGAGGGGACTCGGCTTCGCCGCGCCTCACTCACCGGCTATCAGTACTCGACGGTTAGCCGTTTCCTGGAGGAGGCGGGCGCGGCGACCGGGATCGACGTTTACGAAGACAAGAGGAACAGCGACGCGTACTTCGTCATGAGCGACAACATCCGGTTTGCTGAGCGCGGGGTGCCGGCGCACAGTGTGACGACGGCATTTCTGTATCCGGACTACCACCGGCCGGGTGACCACTGGGACAAGCTCGACTACGAAAACATGGCCGCGGTGACGCGCATGATCGCGCTGGGCGCGCTGCTGATCGCCGACAGTCCGGCGCCGCCCCGGTGGAACGACAGCCGGCCGGCTGCGAGGCGCTATGCCGAGGCAGCCGGGAACGACGCTCTCCGGTGAGGATGGGAACATTCGGACAATAATGTCCCACGCCGACACCGGGTTCAGATGACGTCGGCGAAGCTTTTGCGGAGCTTGTAGAACCAGGCGTGGCCGGCGACGAAGACCAGGGCCGACAGCAGCCAGAGCCGGCCGACGGGGCTCCAGTCGGGAGGGCGGCTTTCCAGGAGCACGTCGCGGAAGCCGCGGACCAGGACGTAGAGGGGGTTCTTGGCGAGCACGGGCAAGAACTCGGCCGGCAGCGAGGCCTCCGGGTAGCAGATCGGCGTGAGGAAGAACCACAACGTCAGCAAATAGCCGATGAGCTGACCGAGGTCGCGAACGTAGACGCCCAAAGCGGCCAGAAACCAGGCGATGCCGAGGGTGAACAAGAGCTGGGGGACGATGAGGACAGGGAGCCACAGCGCCGTCAGCGGGATGGCGCCGCGAGCTGCGAGCAGGAAGACGAAGAAGACGGCGATGGCGAGCGCCTGGGTCACCAGCCCGGCGATGGTGAGGTTCACCGGCAGGATTTCGATCGGAAAGACGAGCTTCTTGACGAAGTTGCGGTGCTCGATAATGACGCCCGGCGCTCGGCCGGCAGCTTCGCTGAAGGCCAGCCACGGCAGCATTCCCGCCAGGAAGTAGAGTGCGAAGCCGAGACGGCTGGGATCGCCGGCAAAGCGGGCGCGGAGCACGATACCGAAGACAAAGAAGTAGGTCAGCATCAGCAGGGCTGGATTCAGCACGGCCCACAGCGCATCTCCGAGGCTGCCCCGGTAGCGCGCGGCGATGTCGCGGCGGACCATCGAGCGGATGAGCCCGCGGTTCTTCCAAATGCTGCGGACCGGCCAGACGACGGCCTTGGAGAGGGAGCGGAGGCGTTTGAGGCGGCGCAAGCCCGCCAGGGTGGTTTCGCGCACCTCGAGCAGTTCGGCGCGGCCGGCGGCGACCGACGCGCTGACCAGGAGGAACCTCCCGCCGCGGGCGTAGAACCAGCCGTGATGTGGGTGGAGGGGTGAGACGTAGACGTGGTAGCGCCCGCGTTCGGGCGGGAGCTCGACCTCCAGAGACTGCCAGGCGGACTGGCCGGGGCCGAGGTCGGCCGGCAGCGGCATCCATCGGCCCTCGGCGATGAAAACTTCGGTGTCGGGGTCATAGAGCTGCCAGCCCAAGTGGAAACCGTCCTGGGACGACCAGCGGGATGAGGAGCGGTTTTCGAGGTGAAAGCTGAGGGTGAGGCGGCGGGTGTCCGGCTCGACAGTGGCGGTGGTCTCACGGTAGCGGGCGTTCATTTAATCGTAAAGCCAGTCCGGGTAACGGTGGCGCACGCGGCCCGTCTTGCGCCCGACGGCGTAGATGCCGTCGCCGCGCAGATCGGTGGGCAGGCGGTAGCGTTCGAGCAGATGGCGCACCCAATGCAGTTCGGGCCGGGGGCCGTCGCGAAAGGGTCCGGTCTCCAGCCGGGTGACTTCAAAGCCGGCGTCGGCTAGCAGGCGGGCAATTTCGATCGGGGTGTATTCCCGACTGTGGCGGGGATCGGTGCGGTCGGCGCCGGCCGCCGGGCGGAGATAGGCCGGGAAGAAGCCGGGATGGTAGCCCTGAAGGATGGCCGCCAGGGCTCGAAGCGAACTGATATTGGGGGTCGTGAGCACCAGGTGGCCGGCGGGCCGGAGGATGCGGTTGATCTCGGCCATCATGTGCATCGGGTCGCGGGTGAGGTGCTCGATCAGCTCGCAGCACAGCACGGTGGCGAAGTGCCCGTCGGGGTACGGGAAAGGATCGGTTTCGGCGTCGAACAGGTCGACGTCGCAGGTGAATTCCTCGCCGTCTTCAGAGACGACGGTGCGGCGCTCGCACCTGCCGGCGGGACCGTAATAGCAGCCGCGGACCTCGCCATAGCCGAGCCGGGACTTAAGTGAGGGCGTGATGTGGAAGTAGGCGCCCATTTCCAGGATGCGGTCCTGCGCAGTCCCGCGGGGTGTGATGGCCAGGGTCTTTTGGAGCCGGGAGATGTGCTCCTCGACGTACTGTTGGGCGGCGGAGTCTTTCCCGGACCACGTCAGGATCTCTTGCTCGGCCACGGCCACCGGGGCGGGCGCGGCCGCGGGTTCGGGGGCGGATTCGGCGGCTGGGGGCCTGAATTCCCGCCCCGCGAGGAAGGCTTCGAGGAACTCGAAGTATTGTCTTGCGACGGTCTTCCAGGAGCAAGTGCGCTCGACCCACCGGCGGGCTTTGGAGCCGAGCTCGACGCAAGCGTCCGGACGGCACGTCAGGTGGTTCAGGAACTCGAAGATCAAGTCCTCCTCGGTGGCGTCGACCGGCACTTTCAGGCAGATGTCGTCGGGCAGCTCGCGGAACGAGCCGACGTCCGAGACCAGAGTGGCGCGGCCCATGCCCAAGGCGCGGAGCAGGGTGCCGGAACTCTCGCCGACGGTCGGGTAGCGGAGGTTGAGCACGATGTCGCAGGCGGCGAGGAAGCCGTCGAGGTCGTCCTCTGGGACGAAGCTGGTGATCCGGACGGCGGCGGAGAGGTCGAGCGCACGGATCATGGCCGCCAGCGGGAGGTCGGGGTGGACCTCGCCGACCAGGATCATCTTGGCGCGAGGCTGGAGGCGCAGGAGGCGGCGAAAGGCGCGCAGGCACTCGGGGATGCGCTTGTAAGGCTTCAAGAAGCCGAAGATGCCGATGAGGGGGGTGGTTTCGTCCAGGCCGAGACGCTGGCGGTAACCCATGCGGTCGGCGTCACGGATCCAGGCCCCGTGGGGAATGCGGGCGAGCGGGCCGGTGAAGCCAGCCGCCCGCACCCGTTCCTCCATGTAGGCGCTGTGCACGATCACGGCCCGGCTGGCGTCGAGGATGCGGCGCATCATAGGGACGCCCTCGTAATCCGGGCCGGCTTCAAGGGCCTGGACGCGGCGGGCGTGCACGAGCGCCTCGGGTCCGGAGTCGTACTCGACTTCGCGTAAGTAGCCGCTCCAGTCGCCGCGTTTGATGGTGAGTTCGGCGACGAGGTGATGGAGGTTGAACTCGTGGAGGACGGCCACGCCGGGATAGCGCAGGGCGGTCTGGTAGGCGGCGGCGTGGTAAGGATTATTCCCGATTTGGTAGACGGCGGCGTCGAAGGCGGCCGGTTCGAAGCCGGTTGTGTCGTCGTCGAAGTTGCGGACCTCGGCCCATTGACCCAACTGCTCGAGCAGCGCCTCGGAGTAGTCAGCGATGCCGGTTTTCTTGGGAGGCAGTGGGGAGAAATGGGCCAGGCGCATTACTCCGGAGCCAGTTCGAGGGTGAAATTGCCGGGCTCGAGCGGCACGGTGATCCGGACCGGCGTGCGGGCTTTATCCCGGGCGACTTCGATCAGGAAGGCGCTCTCCGAGGCCGGACCTTTGACCGTGGCGGTGAGCTTGTCGGTTTCAATCCACTGATCGTGCAGCCGTGTTCTGCCATCGCCGGCGTAAGCGAACTGCACTTGGTAAGGCGCGCCAAACAGGACGGCTTGAGGGTGGGGAATCCGCCCCCGGGCGAGCTCGCTTCGGAGATGATAAAGGAACGTGAGGCCGTCCTTGGCGCAAGCTTCGATGGGGATGCGCGACTTACCGCCGCCGCCGAGCGTCACTCGGGTGGCGACCCCGGCCTCGGGGTCAAAGGTTGTCTTCTCGCGCGCCTTCCTTTTGCCGTGCGCCAGTGTCTTGTGGAATTCGAGTGAACACAGTTGGGTGGTGGCCGCCGAACGGTAAACGTCGGAGACCTGGAAACCGGGGATGGCGGCGTCGAGGGTGAACTCGAAGGTCCATCGGGGTGCGGCCCCGGCGGCCGGTTCGGCGAAGACGGCGGACATCTGGGCCTGCCCGACGCTGAGGCCGCTGGGCCAGGCGATGTTGTAGCGCAGGGTCTCCTGATCAGCGAACGGGAGCAGGGCTTGAGGGTCAGGAGCGGCAGGCGTCAGGAGCAACACCGCTGCGGGCAGGAACAGCAATCGCGTCATGAGTTGGACAAGGCCACCGACTTTATCTTAGTCTGGCGGGCGGCCTGGCGGGCGCCGGCGATGGTGTAGTAGACGTCGAGGGTGCGGCGGGCCGTATTCTCCCAGCTAAACGCGGCGGCCCGAGCGAGTCCGAGTCGCTCCATGCGGCCCCGCAACTCGCCGTCCAGGAGCAAGTCGCGCAACGCGCGGGTCATCTCGGCGGTCGAGCGGGGGTCGAACAGGATCGCGGCCGAATCGGCGACTTCCGGCATCGCGGAGGTGTTCGAGCAGGCGACCGCGCGGCCACAGGCCATGGCTTCGAGGATGGGCAATCCGAATCCTTCATAAAAGGAGGGAAACACGAACAGTTCGCAGGCGGTGTAAAAGGCCAAGAGCTCGTCGTCGGGGAGGAAGCCGGTGAAGTGAATGCGCTGCGACAGCGGCGACCGGCCGGCGCGGCGCCGCACTTCCTGACCGTTCCAGCCTTCCTGGCCGACGAAGACGAGGTGGTGCGGCAGCTCCGGGTGATGGCGGATCAGCTCGCCGAAGGCGGTCACCAAGCCGGCCTGATTCTTCCGCGGTTGTAAGTCCCCCACTGTGAGGATGAACGGCGAGGGGATGCCGTAGCGGGCGCGGATGCGGGCTTCGGCGCGTTGCCTGGAGCGGGGGCGGAAGTCCCTGGAGACGGCGTTCGGCACGACGGTAACGGCGTCTTCCGGCAGGGGGTAAGCCTTGAGGATTTCGCGCCTCGAGAATTCGCTGGGCGTCAGGACGTGGGCGGCCGCGCAGATGGTGCGGCGGACGGTGAAGCGCAACTGGAGGGCGCGGGCGGGGGAGAAGTACTCCGGATGTTCGAGGAAGCTGATGTCGTGGACGCTGACGACGACCGGGACCGGGCAGTTCAGGGGCGCGTTGTACTGGACGTGAACCAGGTCCGGGAAGTCTTCGCGGAGCTTGGCCGAGAGATCCAGACCGAGGCGGACATAGGGGTTCGCCGAGACGAGCCGGCATCGAAAGCGGGCGGGCACGGCGGCGGCGGCCTGGTGCAGGGAGATGTAGGCAATAAACTCGGAGGTCTTGTCCAGTGCGGCGAAACCGGCCAGCAGGTTTCGCACATAGACTTCGTTGCCGGTGAGTTGTCGCCCGATCGTGTGAGCATCAACGGCGAAGCGCATGCGGATTCCTTCCAGTATAGATGCACGCGCGCAGCACGGGAATGACAAAGACGTTACAGGTTGTACGCGGCCAACGTTCTCCAGCCCGCCTCCCAGGTGAAGCGTTGCTCGAAGAGCCGGCGTCCGGCGCAACCGATCCGGCGGCGCATCGGTTCGGAGAGCAGCAGATCCGAGACGGCCGCGGCGAATGAGTCGGGGTCGTCGGCGAGCAAGAGATGCCGGCCGTGGCCGGCGGGGAGTCCTTCGGCGCCGAGGGTAGTGGAGACGACCGGCGTGGCGGCGGCCCAGGCTTCGAGGATCTTGACGCGCGTGCCGCTGCCGGCCAGCACGGGCACGACGGCGACGGCGGCGCGGGCGATTTCGGCGACGGCATCCTCGACCGGGCCGGTAGTGCGGATTCTGGGGTCTCCGGAGGTATAACGGGCGACAGCGGCCGGGTTTTTGCCCACCAGGCGCCAGGTGAGTTGCGGCCACTGGCGGCGCAGGCGCGGCCAAATGTGCTTGCGAAAGAATCGGACCGCGGAGATATTCGGGTGATACTCGAGGTTGGCTGAAAAGACGATCTCGTGGCGCCGCTGTTGATCGGGCGCGGGCCGGGCCGGGATGGTGTTCGGGTACACCAGCGGCGCGGCGGAGGGCACGATGGAGCGGACGGCATCGGCGTCGGTGTGGGAAGCTACCAACAGCCGCCAGAAGCGGCCGAGCCAGCGCTGCTCGAGGCGGCGACAAGCGTCGCGGAACATGCGGTGCACGTGGGACAGCGGCCACGGCTCGGTGGCGGCACAACGCGCGTGGAGGACCGATTCGATGTTATGCAGGTCGAGCACAACGCGGCGGGCGCGGGGGGCAAGCTGCTCGAAGTAGGGCGCGCACCAGAAGTGCTCGATGATGGCCAGGTCGTAGGAGCGCGGTTCAACGAAGCGGCGGATCTGGGCGGCAAAACCGGAGAAGCGGTCGACGAGCGGCGGCACGCCGCGGCGCAGGCGGGCGAGGTTGCGCAGGGCGCGGGCGAAAGGGGTGCGCCGGTGGAACGGGAGCTGGATGAGGCGGATGGTTGAGGCCAGCTCTGCGAGGCGTGTGGCGGCCGGATCGGGAGCGCCGGGCTCGCGGAAGACGATGGCGTCGAGCTCGTAGCGGGGGGCGAGGTACTCGATGAGAGCGGCGCAACGGAGGGCGCCTCCGCCGGCGGCGGGGAAGGGGGCCTCGGGGGCCAGAACGAGTGCGCGCGGCCTATCTGCCAAAGCGGCTCACTGCCTCCAGGTAGGCTTCGCGGGTCAGACGGGCCGTTCGGGCCCAGGAGAATTCCGCACTGCGGCGGGTGGCGGCAGCGCGGAGTCCGGCGAGCCAGTCGGCGTCATCCAGCGCTTTGCTCATGGCGGCCCGCCAAGCGATGGCATCGGAGGGCTCGAGCAGCAAGGCGGCATCGCCGGCGAGTTCGGCCAAGGCGGGGATACGGGAGAGGAACACAGCAGCGCCGCAGCGCATGGCCTCGAGGGCCGGCAAGCCGAAGCCCTCGTACAAGGAGGGGTACAGGACGGCGACGGCGGCCGAGTACAGGCGTGGCAACTCGGTGTCGGGCACTTCGCCGAGGTAGCGGAGCCCGGGCTCAGGCGGCGGTTCGGGGAAGTTGGGGCGGCGCGGGCCGACCAGGATCAGATCGACGGCTGCGCTGTGGCGGAGCGCGCGCCAAGCGTCGATGACGACGGCGAGGTTTTTGCGAGGCTCCAAAGCTCCGACGTAGAGAAAGAACGGAGGGCCGTGGGGGCCGGGGATGGGTTGGAAGTGCTCGGAGGCTGCGAGCGGAATGGCGACGACGCGGCTGGGATGGAGGTTGAAGGCGCTGATGGCCTCGCGCCGGATTGCCTGGCTGGGGGTAATGACGAGGGTGGCCAGGCCGAGGCGGATGAGGTACGGGGCACGCCGGCGGACGCGGTGCGCCGCGTTGTTCCAGGAAGCGGATATCCAGGGCGACAAGTCGTGCAGCGTCATGACGCTGGGCCGCAGCGGCAGGTAGGGGACGGCGAAGTCGGTGCCATGGAAGACGTCCGCTCCCAGCCGGGAGATCCGGCGGGGCAGGCCGGCGCTCCACCAGCGGCGCGCCAGCGGGGAGGACGGGGGCCGGCCTGCGAGTAAGTTGGCGGGCCGGCCGGGCCATGGGGGGAGCTGTTGGTCGGACAGCAGCCAGTATTCGTCGCCGGGGAATTCGCGGGCGAGGGCGAGGCTGAGCTCGGCGGTATAGCGGCGGATGCCGCCGGTGGGGCCGGTCAGCGGCGTAGCGTCCAAAGCGGCTTTGATGCGGTCCGGGGCCAAGTTCCGTTATACGACCTTTACGGCGGCGCCTACATCCCTTGAGGCCGGATGCCGATAATAGGAACACGCGTAGTGGAGGTGTGGCGTGGAGCAGCAACTGGTTTTCCTCACGGCCGCTCTGATCGCGGCGATGCTGTTCGGCGGCTTCGCGGTGTGGTGGGCTTTGAGGGGCGCGGCGCGGGCGGCCGAGGAGCGGGTCCGCACGGAGATGACGGTAGAGCAGGCGAAGCTGGTGGAGCGGCTGAAGGCGAAAGACGAGCAGATCGCATCGGGGGAGTCCGAGCGGGAGCGGCTGGCGCAGGAGGCCGAGCGGCTGAGGGAGGGGAAGGCGCAACTGGAAAAAGAGATGGCGGCGTTGCAGACGCGGCTGGAGGAAGGCGGTAAGGCGATGGGGGAGAAGCTGGCGCTGCTGAATGAGGCGCAGGAGCGGCTGGCGGACGCCTTCAAGGCGCTGTCCAAGGATGCGTTGCAAAGCAACAACCAGGTCTTTCTGGAGTTGGCGCGGGCGACGCTGGACAAGTACCAGGCGGGTGCGCAGATGGACCTGGCGGGGCGGCAGAAGGCCATCGAGGAGCTGGTCAAGCCCTTGCGGGAGACTCTGGGCAGGGTGGACACCAGCCTTCAGGAGATGGAAAAGGCGCGCGTGCACGATTACGCCTCGGTGAGCGAGCAGGTCAAGAACCTGCGGGAGGTGAACGAGCTGCTGCGGGCCGAGACCTCGAATCTGGTGCATGCGCTGCGGGCGCCGGTGGTGCGGGGGCGTTGGGGGGAGATCCAGCTGCGGCGGGTGGTCGAGATGGCCGGGATGGTCGAGCACTGCGATTTCGAGGAGCAGGCGAGCGTGGAGACCGACGAAGGCCGACTGCGGCCCGACCTGGTGATCCACCTGCCCAACGGGCGGCAGGTGGTGGTGGACGCGAAGGTATCGCTGGATGCGTACTTGCAGGCCATCGAGGCGGGCGACGAGGAGGTCCGGGCGCAAAGGATGAAGGAGCACGCCGCGCAGATCCGGGCGCACTTGCAGCGGCTCGGCGGCAAGCGGTACTGGGAGCAGTTCCAGACGCTGCCCGAGTTCGTGGTGGCGTTTCTGCCGGGCGAGGTCTTCTTCAGCGCGGCGCTGGAGCAGGATCCGGGCCTGATCGAGCATGGCGTCGAACACAGGGTGCTGCTGGCGACGCCCACGACGCTGATTGCGTTGTTAAAGGCGGTGGCGTACGGATGGCGGCAGGAGAAGCTGACGCAAAGCGCGCAGCGGATCAGCGAACTCGGCAAAGTCCTGCACCAGCGGCTGGAGAAGTTTGCCGAGCACCTGGAGGGCATCCGTAAGGGGCTTGAACGGGCGGTGGACGCTTACAACCAGGCGGTCGGTTCGTTCGAGGCGCGCGTGCTCACATCGGCGCGGAGATTCCAGGAGTTGGGCGCGGCCCCGGAGGGCGAGGAACTGCGGCGGCTGGCGCCGGTGGACCGTGTGCTGCGGGCGGTGGAGGCGCCGGGCGGCCGAAGCGGCGAGGAGGAGCCGATGGTAGTGGGGGAGCCGGGCGAGGCGGAGGGGAAGAAGGCTGACGGGGATTGGGATTAGGAGGCCGCCGATGAATGCGGATCAACGGGGGTTGTGGTGGTGGCGCCGCGGTGGGGGGCTGTGGTGACGGTCGGGGAAACTGCGAAGCCGGGAACTGCGTGATACTGAGAGATGTGGTGAGACGGCTATTGCTGCCGATGGTGTTATTGCCGGGGCTGGCGGCGGGCGGCGAGCGGTGGGTGCGGTTTCGGTCGGGGCCGTTCGAGGTGCTGAGCGCGGCGGGAGAGCGGCCGGCGCGGGAGGCGCTGAACGAGCTCGAGCAGGTGCGGTTTGTACTCGGGGGCGTGCTGGGCAAGGGCGAGCTGCGATCGGTGTGGCCGGTGCGCGTGGTGATCTTCGACTCTGGCGGCCCGGCGCGCGGGTATCGGATCGGATCGCTGAAGCTTGTGCGGGACTGGTGGTCGGGCGGGATCGTCAAAGGACAGGGGCTGCCGGTGCGGCAGTGGGTACAGATCCTGCTGGAATCGAACACGGCGCGGATGCCGGAGGCGGTCGAGCGGGGCCTGCTGGACGTGTTCTCGACGGCGCGCGTGCGGGCCAACCGGGTGACGCTGGGAGCGGCGCCGTCCGAGCCGACGAAGGACTGGGCGCGAATGCACCTGCTGGTGGTGAGCCCGGAGTATAGCGGGCGGGTGAGGGTGCTGTTTTCGAATTTCGAGCAAGGCGCGGACTGGTACGCGGCTTACAAGAACGCATTCGAGAAGACGCCCAAGGAGATGGAAGCCGAGGTGGATGCTTACTTGGCTGCGGGGCGCTTTCCGGAACGGGAATTCTCGGGGGCGCCGATGAGCATCCGGGATTTCAGGGCGCGGGATTATGATGCCGGCTACATTGACGTCGCGCTGGCCGACTTGCTTGAGGGCGAGGCGGCGCGGGCGGCTTATGCGGCGGTGATCAAGCAATTCGGCGAGTTGCCGGAGGCGCTGGAAGGCCTTGAGCGGTACAGGGAGGCGGTTCAGGCGGGCAGCCGGAGCGCGCGCTGTTGGGTGGAGCACGGGCGGCGGCTGAAGGACGCGGCGGCGGCACGGGAGGCGTTCGTCAAGGCAGCGGAGCTGAATCCGGTGTGGGCGGAGCCGTATTTTCGCATGGCGGAGATCGACACCACTCTGGCCGTCAAAGCGCGCAACCTCGAGAAGGCGACCGAGCTGGCGCCGCGCCATGGCGCCTACTGGCAGGCGCTGGCCGAGACCTACGAAGAGGCGAAGAATTTTAGGGCGGCGGGCAAGGCGTGGACTGGGGCCGAGCGGGCGGCGGCGGATGAAAGCGAGCGGGAGCGCCTGCGGCAGGTGCGGCGGGCGATTGAGCAGAAGCGCGCCGAGCACAAGGCGGCGGAACGGCGGCGGCAGGCGGAGGAGCTGGAGCAGTTGCGCGAGCGGATGATGCAGGCGATCCGGGAGGCCGAGCAGCGGGTGGGCGAGGACGACCCGAAGGCGCCGGCCGGCCGCAAGATCTACGAGTGGTGGGACGATCCGCGCCCGCGGGAGAGCGTATCGGGGATGCTGACGAAGATCGACTGCCTCGGGGCGGCGGCACGGCTGGCGATCGAGACATCGGGCGGGCAGGTGAAGCAACTTCTGGTTCGGGATCCTTCACAGGTCGTGCTTACCGGCGGGGGTGAGAAGACGCTGGGCTGCGGCCCGCAGAAGCCGGCGCGTCCGGTATCGGTGGAGTATTATAGCGAGACGGACGCGAAGCTGAAGACGGCGGGCGAAGTCATCATGATCGAATTCCGCTGATGCCGGGGCGAGTTCCGCTGCGCTGGGTGGCGATGGGGGTGTTCACCGTTTCGGCGGCGCTGAACTATCTGGATCGGCAACTGCTGCCGGCGCTGGCGCCGGAGGTGCGGGAGGAGTTCGGGCTGACGAACGCCGATTACGGGCTGCTGCTGTCGGCCTTCTCGCTGGCGTATGCGGCGTCGGCGCCGCCGGCGGGGCTGTTCATCGACCGGGTGGGGCTGAGCCGTGGGATTACGGCGGCGGTGGGGCTTTGGTCGCTGGCGGCTATCGGCACGGGACTGGCCGGGACGTTCGCGGGACTGCTGTGGATGCGCGCGGGGCTGGGGATAGCCCAGGCGGGCGGGGTGCCGGCGTCGGGCAAAGCGGCGGCGCTGTACCTTCCGCCGGAGGAACGGGCGCTGGGAACAGCGGCGACCCAGATCGGCCTGAGCGCGGGCGCGATCAGTGCGCCGCTGGCGGCGAGCTGGCTGGCCGCAGTCTGGGGCTGGCGGTGGGCGTTCATCACGGCGGGCGCGCTGGGATTCGTCTGGATTCCGGTATGGCTGGTGGTGGCGCGAAAGGCGCCGGCGGGAGCGGGAGGTGAAGCCGCTCCGCCGCCGGTGTCGGGGATGCTGGCGGACCGACGGCTGTGGGGGTTGATCGCGGCCACGGTGCTGTACATGACGCTGTACAGCCTGTGGAGCAACTGGACGACGGTGTATTTGGTCGAGGGCCGGGGGCTGACGCAGGAAGAGGCGAACCGGACGCTGGCGTGGATTCCTCCGGTGTTCGCCAACCTGGGGGGGCTGGCCGGCGGGTGGCTGGCTCTGCGGTGGATGCGGGGTGGGGCGCCGGCGGTGGCGACGCGGCTGAGGGTGTGCGGATGGAGCGCGTGGGCGCTGCTGTTGACGGCGGCAGTGCCGTATGTTCCGGGAGCGGGTCTGGCGACGGCGCTGATCTGCCTGAGCTTTTTTTCGGTGACGGCGATGAGCGTGAACGTGTATGCGATGCCGCTAGATATTTTTGGGGCGCGCAGGGCGGCGTTTGCGGTGTCGGCGCTGACGAGCGCGTACGGGGTGATGCAAACGGTGGTGTCGCCGGGGATTGGGGCGCTGGTGGACCGGTGGGGTTTTGGGCCGGTGTGCGGGGCGGGAGCGTTGTTGCCGCTGCTAGCGGTGGGGGTGTTGCGGTGGACGGAGCGGGAGGCGTGAAGCATCCGGGGGTTCCGGTGACGGTGCGGCCGGCCGCGGCGGAGGACATCCGGGCGGTGCTGCGGATTCAAGAGGTGTCGCCGGGCGCCTCGCAATGGGGCGCAGAGGCTTACCTTATCAGCGATTGCCGGGTGGCGGTTTGCAACGGAGAAGTGGCAGGCTTTCTGGCGACGCGCAGCATCTCGGAGACGGAGCATGAGGTGCTGAACCTGGCGGTGCATCCGCGCCGGCGCCGCGCAGGGGTGGCGACGGCGCTGCTGGAAGACGCGCTGGCGCGGTTGCGGGGCGAGGTATTTCTGGAGGTGCGCGAATCGAATGAGGCGGCGCGGCGCCTGTACCGGAAGCTGGGGTTTTGGGAGGCGGGGATCAGGCGTAACTACTATTCCGATCCGGCTGAAGCGGCTATTGTAATGAAGCGGCAATCGTGGTAATGTCCTAAATGACGGGGTAGTTCACCGCCCCCGAGTCATCGCCCACGATGATTGTTGCCGCGTTGAGCCGCCAACCAGAAACCTCCCCCGCCGCGGCTACCTCATTCCCAAGGGAGAAAACCACAACGATGCTGGAGAGAATGAGCCAAGAAGACTTGAAAGCGCATCTGATGGAGACGAATGAAGAATTCCGCCGTCTGGCCATGGCGCATTCGGAGTATTCCCGTAAGCTCGAGGCGATCGAGTCTCTCCCACATCCGTCGGAAGAAGAACAGATGGAGGAGATCAAGCTGAAGAAGCTGAAGCTCCATGCCAAGGATCTGATGGCGGAGATTCTGCGGCGCTATCAGACTCAGAACAGGTAGATTCATCAGGTGCGGGAGGCCCGGCCGCGGCAGCGGGGCTGTGCGCGACAGCGGGAACAGCCGGTTTCTATGCCCGCTTCAAGAGGCCGGCAATGCGGTCGACCGCCTCCATGAGGTTCTCGAGGGAGGTGGCGTAGCTGAGCCGCAAGTACCCCTCCCCGTAGGCTCCAAACGAGGTCCCGCTGAGTGCGGCCACGCCGGCCTCGTGCAGGAGCCGGTGGGCAAGTAGTTTTGACTTGATGCCCGTACCGGTGATGTTGGGGAAGGCGTAGAAGGCGCCCTGGGGCAGCCGGCAGCGAAAACCGGGCAGCTCGTTCAAACGCGCGCAGAAGGCGTCGCGGCGGCGCTTGAACTCGGCCACCATGCGCTCGGACTCCTGTTGGGGGCCGGTGAGGGCGGCGAGGGCGGCGCGCTGGGTGAAGGTGGCGGTGCAGGAACAGGAGTTGACCATGAGCTTGTTGACGCTATCGACGAGCCATTCGGGCATGACGCCGTAGCCGATGCGCCAGCCGGTCATTGCGTAGATTTTGGAGAAGCCGTCCAGGATGATGGTCTTGTCGAGCATTCCGGGCAGGCTGGCGATGGAGAGGGGCGGCTGGTCATAGTAGATGCGGGAGTAGATCTCGTCGGAGAGGACCATGAGGCCGCGGTTCTGAACCAGGGCGGCGATGGTGCGGAGGTCATCGGCGGGGATGAGGCCGCCGGTGGGGTTTTGGGGCGAATTGAGGACGACCAGGCGGGTGCGGTCGCTGAGCAAGTCCTGGAAGACGTTCAGGTCGAAGGAGAAGCCGCGCTCCTCGACGAGCGGCACGGGCACAGGGGTGGCGCCGAGGTAGCGGATCATGGACTCATAGATGGGAAAGCCGGGGTTGGGGTAGATGACCTCGTCGCCCGCCTCGAGCAGGGCGAGCATCGAAAAGAAGATGATGGGCTTGCCGCCGGGGACGACGCAGACGCGTTCCGGGCCGACCTTTATGCGGCGGGTATGCGAGACGTGGCGGGCGATGGCCTCGCGCAATTCGGGCAGGCCCTGGGTGGGACCGTAGTGGGTATAGCCGTCATCGAGGGCAGCCTTAGCGGCCTGCTTGATGTGGGCGGGGGTGTCGAAATCCGGTTCGCCGAGTTCCAGATGGACGATGCTGCGTCCCTGGGCCTCGAGGGCCCGGGCTTGGACGAGAACCTCGAAGGCCGTTTCAACCAGAATCCGATCCATCCGCTGAGCCAGTCTCATGACGCGATCCTTTTTGGGCAATGTGGGCCGGGCCGGGCCCCCAGTGATCCATACTAGTATTAAGAGGATACGGCGTGGGCAGGACAGTTCCACGTTTTGGGCTGATGTGCGTCATGTTTAGTAGAACATGAGCGCGCTGGCCGGTAGACTCGAGGCGGCGATGAGCGAGGTCCTCCCGCAGCTTGTGGAGCAATCGGCAGAACGCCGAAGCCGGTTCATCTCGGAGAATCTGCGCCGCATTTTTATTCAGATCTACCGGATCGTGGGCAACGTGGATGACGCCCAGGACCTGACGCAGGAAGCCTTCATCAAAGCGCTGCAGCGGGAGGACCAGATCAAGGACGCCAGCAAGGCGGCGCACTGGCTGTCCCGGATCGCCACCAACACGGCGATCGATTTTTTGCGGCGGCACGGGCGGGTGAATTTCTGCGACGTGGACGAGCTGGCGGAGCCGCCGCGGGCGCCGGAGTCGCACGGGCCCGAAGCCCTACTGCTCAGATCCGAGCTGCGGCTGTTTTTGGAAGAAGGGCTGGGGCAGCTCACGGTGAGGGAGCGTACGGCGCTGATTCTTCGCGACGTGGAAGGGTTGCCGGCCGAAGAGGTGGCACGGAGGCTGAACTGCTCCAAGGCGACGGTACGTTCGCACATCGCCAACGCGCGGGTGAAGTTCCGGCGCTACCTGGAAGGGAGGAAGAGATGACGCATCCGGCGGGCGGCAAGCTGGCGTTGCTGGCCGGGGGCGAGCTTCCGCTATGGCGGCGGGCGGGTGTGGCGTTGCACGTGCGGCGCTGCGGCCAGTGCCGTCAGGAAGTGGCGGCATACCGGAGGCAGATCGCGCTGGTGCGGGAAGCGGCGGCGGAGCTGCCCCCGGAGGTCAACTGGGGGCGGCTGGCGAGCGAGATGCGGGCGAACATCCAGCTTGGGCTGGCGGCAGGGGAGTGCGTGGCTCCGGCGGCGCCGGGGCGGCGGCGGCTGAGCTGGCGGGTGGCGGCCGCGCTGGCCTCGATTACACTAGTCATCCTCAGCGGCTGGTGGTTGCACCTGCCACGGCCGCATGTGGTGGCGCCGGCGGAGGATGTGATCGTGCTGGAAGCCACAGCCGAGGGCATCGAATTGAAGGAACGGGACCGGTCACTGACCTTGATCCACTCCAGCTCGGAGCCGGTGCTGGTTTCGGTGAGCGCGGGTGGGGCAATGGCGGCGCGGTTTGTGGACGACGAGACGGGGATGGTGACGATCAACAATGTTTACGCGCAGTAAATGGGCGGCCGGCGCGGGGCTCCTGGCGGGGCTGTTGAGCGTCCCGGCGGCGGCGCAGGAGACGCTGAAGATCGACTTCCCGCCGGAGTCGCCGGTGGCGGTGGTATCGGCGGACTGGGGTGCATCGACGACGACACCGCGCGGGGGGGCACTGGTGGTGGAGTTGCAAACGACGCTGCGGCTGCGCAACACGACGCAGAACCGCATTCGGGGGATCACGCTGCTGGTGCTGGCGCAGGAAGTGACGCCGGGGGGCAAGGCCAGCGTGTCGGTTCCGAGCCTGAATGTGGGCCCGGGCGAAGTCTTTCCCGTGCGGATTGACCTGCGGCTGCTGCGGCCGCTGCAAGGGGGGGGTCCGCTGGTGCGGGTGCATCTGGACGGCGTGCTGTTTGAGGACCTGAGCTTTTACGGGCCCAACCAGTTGAACTCGCGGCGGTCGATGACGGTGTGGGAGCTTCAGGCACGCCGCGACCGGGAGTATTTCGGGAGCATTCTGCGGGCGCGGGGCCCGGAGGGACTGCGGCAGGAGATGCTGGCGAGTCTGGCGCGGCAAGCGGAGCGGCCGCGGCTGGGCGTGCAGGTGGCGCGCGGCGGGCGGGCGACGGTGCTCGAGGCGGGGCGGGAGGTTCGTTTTGCCTTTGTGGAGTTTGCCGGCGCGCCGGTGGCGCCGGTGTCAGGAGTAGCGCGGGTGGCGGCGCGCCAGGCGAGCGATCCGAGGCTGGAAGTGCTGAACCGGTCGGGCAAGCCGGTGCGGCATCTCGAGATCGCCTGGATTGTTCGCGACCGGCAGGGGCGGCAGTTTCTGGCCGGTTCGGTGCCGGCGGAGGTAGCGCTGGAACCGGGCCGGAGACAGGAAATCGCCGCCGACACAGCGCTGCGGTTTTCCGAGCCGCTGTCGATCGAAGCAATAACGGGCTTCGTCAGCCAGGTGGAGTTCGCCGGCGGTGAGGTGTGGATTCCCAGCCGGGAAGAGTTGGCGGAGCTGCAACTGGACCGGCTGATGACGCCGTCGCCGGAGGAGCAGCGACTCAGCAACTTGTACCGAAGAAAAGGACTGGAAGCGGTAATTGCCGAGCTGGGCGGGTACTGAACCACACGCCGGGGTACGTTACAATCACCAGTTATTCGATGTCACTGTTTGAGCCGGTCAATCCTGAGACGCTTGTGGGACGAACGCTGGACAACCTGCGCTATGAAGAGCGGGCCGAACTGGCCGGGTTGTGGGTGGCGCAGGAGATTTATACGCCGCAGACGCTGCCATTGCGACGAATCGAGGCGGTGGGGCGGTCGGTGGGTGACTGCGTGCGGCAGTTGGCCTCGCGCGGTCTGGACCCGCTCAAGTTCGAGTTCGTCCAGGTGACGCCGCCGTCGTAGGCGCTGATTCGCATCCCGCGACTGAAACCCGCCCGCCGGGTGCTGTCGGCTGGTGCCGACACGGTTCGTGCCACCTGCGGCTTCTGTGATGCAGGCTATGTACCGGCCGCATCCTGGTTCGGTTGATGGCCGGGCCGACGGATTGGGGTGCTACCATGTGTTCATATGAGGTGCTCGGCGGGGCTGGCGTCGGTAGTGTTGTACGCTTGCTCGGGGGCGCCCCTTCCCGAATTGCCGCACCTGGATTTCGAAGGGTTCCTGCCGTCGGTCCGCCAGGAGGTACAAAGGGCGTATGCGGCCGCCCGTGAGAAGCCGCGGGATTCGGCTGTGAATGGCGAGCTGGCGATGGTGCTGCACGCCCATCGCCAGCACACGGCAGCGGAAATCTGCTACCGCCGGGTCTGTTTGCTGGAGCCCGACGAGTTCCGCTGGCGCTACTACCTGGGTGTCGTGCAGGCAGCCCAAAACAAGCATGCAGAGGCGGTGGTGACTTTCCGAGAGGCGGTAAGACGCGATCCGGGTTATGTGCCAGCGTGGCTGCGGCTCGCCGATTCGCTGCTGGAGCTGGGGTTGGTAACGGAGGCCGAGGCGGCATATCTTGAAGCCAGCCAAGCCGATCCCAACTCGGCCTCCGCCTTTTATGGGCGCGGGCGCGTCAAGGCCGCTCAAGGGGATTTACGCGGGGCGGCGGCCTTGTATGAGAAGGCATGTGAAATTTTCCGCGACTATGGCGCGGCGCATTACGCGCTGGCGCTCATTTATCGCCGGCTGGGGGAAGACGACGCGAGCCGCCGTCACATGCGGCTAGCCGAAGAACATAAGCTCACGATTCCGCCAATCCGTGACCCGCTGCTGGCGGAGATCCAGCGGCGCAACGCGGGGGCCGTGGATCTTGTGCAGGCGGGTTTGGCCCTGGAAGCTGAAGGCAAGCTCGGCGAGTCTGTCGAGGCCCACCTTCGAGCGCTGGAAGCGGATCCGAACCTTGTTCAGGCGCATGTGAACCTGATCAGCCTGTACGGTCGCCTTGGGGAGACGGAAAAGGCCACGCAGCATTATCATGCCGCGCTGAGGCTGAATCCCGACCAGGCCGAATGCCACTATAACTATGGCGTGCTGCTGTTTGAGCAGGACCGCATGAGCGAAGCGAAACAGTCGTTCATGCGCGCGCTTGAAATCAATCCGTTTTATGCCGAGGCGCATAATAACCTTGGTCACCTGCTCGAAAAGGAAGGCCGGCTCACCGAAGCGCTGAAACATTACCGGGAAGCGGTGGCGAGCAAGCCGGACTACCGTTTGGCGCGTTTCCATTTGGGGCGCGCTCTGGCTCACCAGAGAAGGTATGGGGAGGCGATCGCGCAGTTCCGAAAGATCCTTTCGCCGGAGGACGAACAAACTCCGACCTATCTGTACGCGTTGGGAGCCACTTACGCGCGGTCCGGTGACCGTTCCCGCGCCGTTTGGTTCCTCCGTCAAGCGCGTGAGAAGGCGGTTTTGCTCGGCCAGACACAACTGGCGGGGAGCGTCAGCCGCGACCTCGCCACATTGGAAAGGGGCGCCGCAGGGCATTGAGTGCGGGCCGCACCGGCGTTCTGACCGTGTTGCTAGTGCTTGGGGGGTGCGGGGGCCGGCGCGCTCCCGAGCAAGGACTGGTTCCATTCCTTGACGTCTCAGCCGAAACGGGACTGGTGTTTCATCATTTCACGGGCGCCAGCGGGGAGTTCTTTATGCCGGAAATCATGGGGGCGGGCGTGGCATTACTGGACTACGACAACGACGGTGACCTCGACGTTTATCTGCTTCAGGGGGATCTGCTGGGGCCGGTCACGGCCAGGGAACGGGGGCAACCGCCTCGGAAGCGCGGCCACCGGTTGTTTCGAAATGAGCTGGCGCAGACCGGCACGCTGCACTTTACCGACGTGACTGAGGAGGCGGGGATCGGTCACGTCGGCTACGGCATGGGGGTGGCCACCGGGGACTATGACAACGACGGCTACATCGACCTTTATGTCACCCACTTCGGTCCCAATGTTCTGTACCACAACAACGGCAACGGCACTTTTACAGACGTAACGCGCGAGGCCGGCGTGAATGACGTTCGCTGGAGCACGGGGGCGGCCTTTCTGGACTACGACCGGGATGGTGATTTGGATTTGTTCGTGCTGAACTACGTGGATTTCACCGTGCAGGGAAACCGGGCGTGCTATGCACCCACCGGCGAGCGCGACTACTGCACGCCCAAGGCTTATCAGGGTGTGCCGGACCGGCTATTCCGCAACGAAGGAGGCGGCCGGTTTCGGGATGTGTCCTCGGCGGCGGGCATCAGCCGCGCTTACGGTCCGGGCCTGGGGGTGACGTGCGCCGACTTTAACGATGACGGCTGGGTGGACGTCTACGTAGCGAACGACACGGCCGCCAACCTGTTGTGGATCAATGAGCGGGACGGGACGTTTCGGGAGGCGGCCCTGGAATCGGGCGCTGCGTACAGCGAGGACGGTGTTCCGAAAGCCGGCATGGGCGTCAGCGCCGGGGATTACGATGGCGACGGCGACGAAGACATTGTCGTGTTGAACCTCACGGCCGAAGGCGCGACGCTGTTTCGCAATTTGTCGGGCGCCGGGTTTGAGGACGTGACGCTGATGTCCGGACTGCGGCGGTTCACTCTCCCCTATACCGGATTCGGCGTCGAGTGGTTCGACTATGACAACGACGGGTGGCTGGACCTGTTCATGGCGAACGGCGCGGTGACGATCATGGAGGAGTTGCGGGGAAGCCCCTATCCGTTCCATCAGCGCAACCTGTTGGTGCGCAACCTGGGGGGACAAGCGGGGTGGTTTGAAGATGTGAGCCCCGCCGCCGGCGCGGCGTTTCAGCTCTCCGAGGTAAGCCGTGGGGCCGCCTTCGGAGACATTGACAATGACGGCGATATTGACATCGTGCAAACCAACAATAGCGGTCCGGTGCGCTTGCTGCGGAATGAAGTCGGGAACCGGCGGAATTGGCTTGCGGTGGAACTGGAAGGCGTGCGGTGCAACCGGCAGGGTCTGCAGGCGCGCGTCGCGGTTCTTAGGCGGGGCCAGGCGCCCCTGTGGCGGCGGCGCCACACGGACTCCTCCTACTGCAGCGCCAGCGACCCTCGGGTGCACTTCGGTTTGGGACACGGAGCGGCGGAGGCTGTGGCGGTGGTTTGGCCGGACGGCGCCCGGGAGCTCTTCGCGGGGCCGCCGGTGAACTCGCTGGTCAGGCTGCGGCAAGGCTCCGGCCGACCGTGGCAGTAACCGCTTATTTTACAGCTCGCCCCTTGATTGCGACCGGCTGACCGGTGTAGAAAGAAGCTAGGACATCTGGGCACCTTGCGTTTGGGTCTCAGCTATAGCGTTTTCACGAGTAGCTGAGTGTCGCTGTAGACGACGCCTTTCAGGGGCCAATTGCTAGAGAAAGGAGAAACATAGGTCAAATGACCAGAATCGGACAGGGGGGCAGGGGAGTTGAGTGTTTGCTCCTCACCATAACCGCCGCCATTGTGGCGGCCAACTTGCTTAGTCAGCCGGCTGCGGCTCAGGTCCTTTATGGATCGATAGTCGGAACGGTCACGGACCCAACCGGCGCCGTTATTCCCGGCGCCAGAGTGGAGATCACCAACACCGCGACTCAGCAGTCGCGCACCGCAGCCACCAACGCATCCGGTCAGTATAGCATCGCGAATGTGCTGCCGGGAACCTATGATTTGCAAGTTACGGCGGAGGGTTTCCGGGCCTTCACCGAGACGGGCTTGGTGGTCACGGCCAACAGGGTGGTACGTGCCGATCCAGTGTTGGAAGTAGGCCAAGTCACCGAACAGGTGACGGTGGAAGCCGCCGCGCTCAGCCTGCAAACGGACAAGACGGACGTTCACACCGAGCTCGCGGCCCGGGAGGTCACTGACCTGCCGCTGGCCAAGTACCGCAACTACCAGAGCCTGATCAACCTCGTGCCCGGGGCGACGCCGGCGCGCTTTCAGAACGCCAATACCGACACGCCGGCGCGCGCTCTGACGACGAACATCAATGGGGTCAACCGGAACAACAACAACACCAAGCTCGACGGCGCGACCAATGTGTATATCTGGCTGCCGCACCACACGGCCTATGTCGCTCCGGCGGAGACGGTGGAGAGCGTCAGCATCTCGACCAACAACTTCGACGCTGAGCAGGGCATGGCGGGGGGCGCGGCCATCACGGTCGTGACGAAATCAGGCACCAATGACTTTCACGGTTCGGCGTTCTACTTGCACGAGAACTCCAAGTGGGGGGCCAAGAACTTTTTTTTCAAGGATCCCAAGACGCCGAAAAGCCTGGTGCACATCTCCGGCTACACGATCGGCGGGCCGATCAAGAAGAACAAGCTGTTCTTCTTCCATGGCTGGGAAGGGATGCGGGAGCGTGTGAACCGGAACGCCCTGTTCACGGTAGCCACCGAGGACCAGCGGCGGGGCGACTTTAGCGCTTTGCAAACCACCATTTACGATCCGGCCACTGGCGACGCGCGCGGCTCCGGACGGACGCCTTTTCCGAACAACGTGATCCCGCTGGCGCGCCAGAGTTCGATCACGCGCAAGATGCAGGATCTGGTTCCGCTGCCCAACCAGCCCGGCGTCGCCTCCAACTTTTTCAACTCGGCGACGCAGCGGATGAATCGCGACAACTTCGACACCAAGATCAACTGGAACCGGACGCCAACTCACACGATCTGGGGCAAGTGGAGCATCATGGACGCCCAGGTGACGGGGGAGTTTGGTTTGGGCGCCGCCGGCGGCAGTTGTCTTTGCGACGGCGGGACGGGGACGGGCGACACGGTGGTAAACGTAGGCACGATCGGGCAGACGTGGGTGATCAGCCCCACGTTTCTGATGGACACGGTGATCGGTTTCACCCGCATGGGGCAGGAGAACGTCAGCAACGACATCGGGACCAACTTTGGGCTGGAGGTGCTCGGGATCCCGGGGACGAACGGACCGGACATCCGCCAGAGCGGCATTCCGCGGTTCGATATCAGCGGGTACAGCCCTCTGGGCCAGGTGTCGGGCTGGATTCCGGCCTTCCGCAATGACCAGAGCTGGACCTTGAACCAGAATTTCAGCTTGGTGAAGGGCTCGCACGATCTCCGGTTCGGATTCGAGGGCATCCGCCATCACTTGAACCACTGGCAGCCGGAGCTGGGCGACGGTCCCCGCGGGCGGTTCAGCTTCAACCAGTCCGTCACCGGCCTGAGGGGCGTCTCACCCAACCAGTTCAACGGGTACGCTTCGTTCTTGCTCGGCCTGCCGCAGTTTGTCGGCAAGGCCATCCAGCACGAGAAGATGACGGCGTTTGAGAATCAGTTCGCACTGTACTTCCGGGACCGCTGGCAGGCGACCCGGAAATTGACCCTGACCCTCGGCGTGCGCTGGGAGAAGTACCCGCTAATGACGCGCGCCGGGCGTGGCGGGATTGAGCTCTGGGACCAGAACACCAACGAGGTGCTGCTAGGTGGCAATGGGGGCAATCCGAAGGATTTGGGCATCACCACGAGCAACAAACTGTTCGCGCCGAGGGTCGGGTTTGCCTACCGTGTCAGCGACTGGCTGGTAGTGCGGAGCGGTTACGGCATTACCTATAATCCGATGCCGCTGGCCCGCCCGTTGCGCGGCTTCTATCCGCTGACAGTGGCGCAACGGTTCGAGGGTGAAAACGCCTTCCAGGCTTTCGGCCCGATCGAAAACGGCATCCCCGACTTCGGTGGACCGCCGGTGGACGCCGAGCGGGTTCCGCTTCCAGCGACGGCGCTGATGCGAACGATCTCCGATCCGGAACTCAAGCGGGGGTATGTGCAGTCCTGGAACTTCATTCTGGAAACGAAGCTGCCCGGTGAGTTCGTCACGTCGTTCGGCTACGTCGGCACGCAGACGGTTCGCAGCTTCGGGGACCGTGACATCAATGTTGCGGGTCCGGGCGAAGGCCAGGCGGGCCGGCCGCTACGAGCCAGATTCGGCTTTGAGCAGTCCATGCTGTTCTGGAACGGGCAGAACAGCGCCAATTATCACGCCCTGCAAATCGCGATCAACCGCCGGGCGGCTGACGGCCTTACGCTGAAGGGGGCGTACACCTACTCCCGGGCGATCAACATGACCGACGACGACGGTTGGGCGGGCGTTATGTTCAACTACGGTCCGCACGTGCAGCGCAACCGCGCTCAGGCCGGCTACAACCAGCCCCACATCTTTCAGATGGGGTTTGTCTATGATCTGCCTTTCGGTTCCGGCAGGAGGTACGCCAACCAGGGCGTAGCGCGCTGGATCTTCGGCGACTGGCAGATCAACGGCGTTTTCGCGGCTTTCCAAGGAAGGCCGTTTACCGTCACCGGGTCCGCGGGCTCGCTCGATGCTCCTGGTAATACCCAGACGGCTGACCAAGTCAAGCCGGAGGTGAAAAAGATCGGCAGCCTCGACGAGTTTTACGACAAGTCGGCGTTCGCCAACCCGACCGGCGAACCGCGCTTCGGCACGACGGGCCGCAACGTGCTCCGCGGGCCGGGGAGAGTGAACCTGGACTTCAGCCTGTTCCGGAACTTCCCGCTGAGAGGGGAGCGGCTGGGCCTGCAATTCCGGGCCGAAGCGTTCAACTTAAGCAACACGCCGCACTTTAACAATCCGAACGGAAGTGTCACCAGTTCCAACTTCATGCGGATCACCAGCGCGGACAACACGCAGCGCACCATCCGCTTCGGCTTGCGGCTGCATTGGTAGCGCCACACAACTCAGACGGCCAGGGCGCATACTGAAAGGTATGCGCCGGGCCGCCCCCGCTCTGTTGCTGTTCGCTGCTTGCGCCGCGGGGCAAACAGCTGAGCTTGCCGCGACCGCTGAACGCGGCAAGCAGCTCATGGGGGAGGGCAGGTTCGCGGAGGCTGCCTCGATTTATCGCAGTTTGGTCGAAGCGGTTCCCGACAATGCGGGCCTCCGGGTCAACCTGGGGATGGCCCTCCACATGTCGGGCCAGCACGACCGGGCGGTCCCTGAACTGGAAAGGGCCCTTGAGCTCCAGCCGGGCATCGTTCCGGCGCTGCTGTTCCTCGGGGCTTGCCACCTCAGACTCAGGCAGCCGGCCAAAGCCATCGGGCCGCTTCGCGAACTGGTCAGGGCCAGCCCGGATATGGTGGAGGCGCGCCGGTTGCTGGGTGACGCCCTGGTGGCCGCCGGACGCCCTGACCAGGCCGTGGAACACTACCGCCGCTGGAGCGTCCTCGACCGCTCGAGTCCTGGCGCGTGGTTCAGCCTGGGCTCAACCTACGAGCTCGTAGCCCAACAGGCCTTCGATGCTTTGGAAGACAAATATCCCGAGTCTGCGCACATGCTGGCCTTAGTGGGTGAAGTTCGCCTCAGCCAGCGCCAGTACGCGAGCGCCTTTTACCTGTATCGCCAGGCGCTCGCGCGACGGCCTGGCTTTCCCGGCGCCCACGCGGCCCTGGCCGAAATCTATCGCTTGACGGGTCACCCTGACTGGGCCGAGCTGGAGGCGACAAAAGAGAGCGCCTTGCCTGAACTCGATTGCGCGACTAAGCCGGCGGCCTGCGCTTACGGGCAAGGCCGCTATCTCGCCGCGTTTTCTCTGGTGGCCGGCGGAGGGGACGCCGAAGCGCTCTACTGGCGGGCCCGCTCGGCGAACATGTTAGCCAAACAGGCCTTCGACGAGTTGGCTAAGCTACCACCTTCGCTGGCACTGCATCGCCTGCTGGCTCAAGTGCACCGGAACCAGGGGCGTCACTTGGAGGCGATAAAGCATTGGCGCGCCGCCCTGGCGCTGGCGCCGGGCGACCCCGACCTTGAGCGCGAGCTCGGCCTCTCGCTCGGCCAAGCTCGCGATTACCAGGCGGCCCTGCCGTTGTTCGAGCGACTCATCCGGCAGGATAGCAGCTCGGCGGAGCTGAACTTCCTGCTCGGCGACACGCTGCTGAACCTACAGCGCGCCGAAGAAGCTATTCCATACTTGGAGAAGGCCGCACGAGCTCAACCGGACTTTGTCGCCGCCCGGTCGGCGCTGGGCCGCGCCCTTGTGCAGGCCGGCCGAGGCGCTGCCGCCGTTTCGCACTTGGAGGCAGCCGTGGCTTCGGACGCCGACGGTAGCCTCCACTTCCAGCTCGCCCGGGCCTACCAGATGAGCGGCCAGGCGGAGTTGGCGCGAGAGGCGTTGGCGAAGTCCCAGCAACTGCGTGAGGCTGCGGCCGCCGAACGTAAACGGCTCGCCGAGGAGATGCAGATCACCGCGCCGTGAGCGGCTCCGGGCCGCTGTTCTCGCGGACCTTTAGTACTTGGTTCAAAGGAACGTCCTCGATCATTTGGAGCGTGCCTGAGGGCCATCGGAGCTCGAGGCGTTCGATCCGCGACCGGGGACCGACGCCGAAATGCACGCCGAAGTGGCTGGAGGAGGCGTAGCCCACGCTCGTGGTCATGTGATTGTGCTGGTCCATCATCCTGAGCCGGGCGCCGATTCCATCCCGGTTGCTGCGGGTTCCCTCAAGCTTGACGATCAGCCATCCGTGGTTGGCGGGGCTGACGTTCTCCCAGAGCTCGGCGGGCTCACCGAGGCTCGCCACGACGACGTCGAGCTTGCCGTCGTTGTTGAAATCGGCGAACACGCTGCCGCGGTGGGCGCGTGGGATCTCAAAGCCCTTCCCCACCTGGTTTGACACATCCTCGAAGGTCCCATCACCGCGGTTGGCGAAAATGCGGTTCGGCTGCTTGTACTGGGTGGCCTCGAACAGCTCGATGCGATCGTTGACGTGGGAACCAGCAGTAAACAGGTCCTTCGAGCCGTCATTGTCGAGATCGAACAGACCGACTCCCCAGCCGCTGCATGGCGCGGTCAATGGTCCCAGCCGGCTCTGGTAGGTGGCGTCCTCGAACAGCCCGCCCGCGTTGCGGAAGAGGGGGAACGTCTCGCCTGTCAGGGCGGTCACCACAATGTCGGCGAGGCCATCGTTGTCGTAGTCGCGGAAATCCGCCCCCATGCTTGCCACCGGCTTGCCGTGGTTCAGCAGAGCCGCCCCCGCCAGGAGTCCGGTTTCCTCGAACTTGCCGTTGCCGAGGTTGCGGAACAGGAAATTCGGCAGATTGTCGTTGGTGACGAAAACGTCCATGAACCCATCGCTGTCGTAATCGGCGAACGCGACGCTCATGCCGCGTCCCCGGTGCCGGCCGATCCCGGAGCTGTCTGAGACGTCTTCAAAGCGGCCATTACCCAAGTTCCGGTAGAGCTGGTTCGGCAAAGGGGTGAGGTATTTGGGATGGCAATACACCCGTATGCCGCGCTCCTTGTCGCCGCAGAAGCGGCTCCACTGCGGTGTCCACTCGGCGTAGTTGATGACGATCAGATCCAGCCACCCGTTGTTGTCGTAGTCAAACCACCCCGCCGCCACCGACCACATGTCGCTGGTGATGCCGCTGGCCGGCGTCACGTCTTGGAAGGTTCCGTCGCCGCGGTTACGGTAGAGGAGGTTGCGGAATACTCCGGCCACGAACAGATCGACGTGACCGTCGTTGTTGAAGTCACCCGCGGCTGCGCCCATCGAATAGCCGGCCCCGGCCACGCCGGCCTGCTCGGTGACGTCGGTAAACTTCATGCCGCCTTCGTTTCGATACAAACGGTTGAAGTACTTTGGGGACTCCTTCTCGAGTGACGGGATCACTGCCCCGTTAGTGAAGAAGAGGTCCGTCAGCCCGTCGGAGTTGTAGTCGAAGGCCGCCAAGCCGCCGGGCATGATCTCGATCATGTGTTTGTCGGGCGTCGGGTGGTGATTCAGGACGAAATCGATCCCCGCTTCACTGGCGATGTTGCGGAACTGGATCCCGGCGCCACCCCGCGTCAACCCCGCCAGAGAAGCGATGCTCAATGTGATCCAACCCAGCCTGGATAGCATCCCTATTGTCATGTTAGCGTGGGGCGTCGGCGGCGAGCAGGTTCGCAATCGCGGTCTTGGAGGGCTCGCTAACCGGAGGGCTTCGTGCCGGCGCTATGCCGGGCGGGTTCGGTGACAACCTCTGGGGAACTGCCAGCGTTTAACGGGGTGAGTGGGACCGGTTCGTCGCAGCCTCACTCTCCCGGGCTTCATCTGTGCCCAATGGTCTATTTGGGCTGTGTAATCCGGTTACGGCGGCGGGGTTTTAGAGCGCCAGGCGGCTGCATGGTCATGAGGCCGAGGCGCGGGTCATCTTTGTCGTTCCGTGCGAGGCGATAGCGTAGAGAGCAACCAGCGTGCGCCCGGCGGCCAGGAGCAGGGCGACGGGCCGCGGGGCATTCGTGGCAATGAGCCATGGCAGGACGACTTAGCCGGCTTCTGACAGCACCAGAGGTGGCCCAAGGCTGCCCAATCTTCGTCCATGGCCCGCGAGCGGCACCAAAGACCCTCGCCCTTTGATTTTCGGCGGGGCCGGCCAGCCGGGTTACGCTGGCGGAACCGGGCACCCACACGGGGCAGTCGAGATTCGCTTTTTGTGGTCACTACTGTCGGTTTGTTCCCGGTGGAGAATCCGCGCGTAACATTTTCCCCGTCTCGTGCGAAGTGCCAGGACAAAGTACGACCACATGATGGGAAGTTCTGCTATGCCGACCATCGGTGTCAGCGACATAGAGGAAGCCGTGCACGCGCGATACAGTTCGGCGGCGCGCGCCAAAAAGGCTTCGCTGTGTTGCCCGGTATCCTACGATCCCCGCTATCTGGAAGTGATTCCGCAGGAGATTCTGGAGCGGGATTACGGTTGCGGGGATCCGTCACCGTTTGTTCAGCCGGGCGACACGGTGCTGGACCTCGGCTCCGGAGCGGGCAAAATCTGTTATATTGCAGCCCAGATCGCCGGTCCGAGGGGCAAGGTGATCGGAGTGGACTTCAATGGCGAGATGTTGCAGCTGGCGCGGAAGCACCAGCCTGCGATTGCCCGAGAATTGGGGTACGACAACGTCCACTTCTATCGCGCACGGATCCAGGATCTGCGGCTTTCTCTTGACGAGGTCGACACGTACCTGAGCGTGCGGCCAGTGCGGACGGCGATGGAGTTGGCCGAGTTTGAGGCGTTTACGGAGCGGCTTCGCAACGAGGCGCCGCTGGTGCCGGACGAATCGGCGGACCTTGTCGTCTCCAACTGCGTGCTGAACCTGGTGCCGGACGCTGAAAAGGGGCGGCTGTTCGGCGAGATCTACCGCGTGCTCCGGGGCGGCGGGCGGCTGGCCATTAGCGACATCGTCTCCGACGAAGACGTCCCCATGGAACTTAAAGCCGAGCCGAAACTGTGGAGCGGCTGCCTGGCTGGAGCCCTGCGCGAGGACCGGTTTCTGGAGGCCTTCGAGCAAGCGGGCTTTTATGGGATTGAGATTGCGAAGTACGACCGGAGGCCATGGCAGACCGTGCGCGGAATCGAGTTCCGGTCCATTACGGTGACGGCGCGCAAGGGGAAAGAGGGTCCGTGCCTGGAGCGCCATCAGGCTGTTATATACAAAGGACCCTGGAAGGAAGTGCGCGATGACGACGGGCACGTACTGCACCGAGGACGGCGGACGGCCGTTTGCGACAAGACGTACCGGCTCCTGACGGCCGGGCCTTACGAGGCCGAAATAGTCCCGGTGGCGCCGGCGCGAGAGGTACCGGTGGAGCGGGCCCGTCCGTTTGCCTGCAAGGGGGGGGTGACCCGCGACCCGCGCCAGACCAAGGGAAGGCGCTACCGAAGGACGATTCTCCCCGCCGCGGGAGGGTGCGGCCCGGAAGGATGTTGCTGATGGCGGGGCGACCAGCCGCTCTTGTATGCCGACATCCGGAAGGTCTGGAATTGGCGAATGCGCAGGGCCAGGAACGCGGATTTGTGGATCCCAAGAAAGTCAACGGCCGGCCGGTGCTCGAGGACCTCTGGGTGATGCAGGGCTCGGTGTGTGATTTGAAGTGCACCCACTGCTACACCGCCTCCTCGCCAACGAATCACCGTCTGCAGCAGATCACATGTGCCGAGCTGCGGCCTCACCTGCGCGAGGCCGAGCGGTTCAGCGTCCAAAAGATTTACTTCACTGGCGGCGAGGCGTTCGTGAACGAAGAAGTCCTGCGCGGGCGAGCGCAAAGAAACGAGGAGTTCTTGAAGAATCTGGCGTGTGCGCTCGAAATTGCGCCGGTGGAGATTCTGACCAACGGGCGGCGGTACATTCGCAACCATTTTGATGCTCTGCGCGAGTTGCGGGCACGGCACGGCGACCGGCTGCAGTTGCGGATTACCTTGGAAAGCCCCATTGCGGCCGAGCACGACGCCATCCGAGGCAAGGGCACTTATGCGCAGACGTTTGAAACCATAGAGCAGCTCAGCGCTATGGGTTTCGTGCCCATCATCACGGCCGAGCGCCCGTTTCTCGCCGGACGGTCCGATGAGGAGATCCGCGAGGCCTATCAAGAACGGTTCCGCGGGCTGGGCATCGCGGTCGAGGTCAACCTGATAGAGAACCTGGTGGAGATGGGGCATCAGCTCGTACAGCTCGCCAAACAGGGGCGGCAGCCGAGGCCCGAGGTTTTCATCACGACCGGGTGTTTCTCGATTCTGAACAAGCCTCCTGAATCGTTGATGTGCCATTTCAGCCGCTGCATCCAGAAGATCGAAGGAAAACTGCGATACTACCCGTGCCCTGTGATCTATGACGACCCGCGCTTCGAGTTGGGCGAGACGCTGGAGGAGTCTTTTCGCCGGGTGTACCTCGCCCACAAGAATTGCTACGACTACTGCATGAGAGGCTGCGGGAGCACGTGCCGGACGCGGCCACTGTGAGGCGGCAAGGGCCAACTGTTCATGGTCGTTGGCGGCGAAAGACCTGGCCGGTGGGGGTCCGATGGGAGGCGAGATGCGGAGAGGCGGGCTACAGCCGGTGCTACTCTCCGCCGATAGAATGGACGATGGTTTCCCATGCCGGGAGTGGTGCGGAGATTGTCCGCATTGGCGACCAGTTTCTGGCGAGTCTGAACCACGAGATCCGGACGCCGTTGAGCGGGATTGTGGGGATGGTGGACTTGCTGATGGAGACTGAGTTAACCGACGAGCAGAGGGACTATGTGGCGACGGCGCGGCTGTGCGCCGAGCAGTTGATGGAAATGCTGAATGCGGCGCTGGAGTATGCGGCGCTGAGCGCGCAGCCGGTGCGGCTGGAGAAGGCCGAGTTCCGCCTGGCGGATGCGGTGGGCGCGGTTGTGAGGGACTTGCTGCCGAAAGCGGAGGCGAAGGGGCTGAAGATCGGCTACCGGGCGGCGGGCGGACTACCCGAGTACGTTTGCGGCGATGCGCGGCGGTTGCGGCAAGCGCTGGCGCCGCTGGTAGCCAACGCGATCAAGTTCACCGCGCGGGGGGAGGTGGAAGTGACGGTGAGCGCCCCCGGCGCCTGGAACGGTGTGGCGAAGGTGGAGATCGCCGTCCGGGACACGGGTGTGGGCATCCCGCCGGAGAAGCTGGAGGCAGTATTCGACCCGTTCCGGCAGATGGAAACGGGGCTGTCGAGGTCCCATTCGGGGATGGGGCTCGGATTGGCGGTCGCGCGGCGGCTGGCGGAGATCATGGGCGGCTCGATCACGGCGGAAAGCCAGCCGGGGGCCGGGAGCACGTTCCGGCTGACGTTGCCGCTGGAGGTTCCGTCCGCCGGGGGGAGGGAGGCGGCGGCCGGCCGTGGCGCGGAGGTGGAAGAGCAGCGGCGGCCGAGGATCCTTGTGGTCGACGATAACGAGGTGGCGCGCCGTGTGGTGACCCATATTTTGGGTCAGGCCGGCTATTGGCTGGAGTGCGCCGTCGGGGGTGAAGAAGCTGTCCGGGCGGCCTCGAGCCGCCGCTACGACCTCATCTTGATGGACATGCAGATGCCGGGGGTGAACGGCTTGGAGGCGACGGCGGCGATCCGGCGGCTGCCGGGTTATGGGGCGACGCCGGTGCTGGCGCTGACGGCGAACTGCTCGGAAGAGTTCGCCCGAACCTGCCGGGCGGCCGGCTGCGCCGAATTCCTGTCGAAACCGATTCAACGGGGGGAACTGGTCGACGCGGTGCGGCGTCACCTAAAGTAGACTCGATCGTTCCGGATCGAACTTACTCCGCGCGCCTGCAGTACAATGTGGGGAAGGGCGCCCCCAAGCCATGCTCGATTCCATTCTCGCGAAGATCTTCGGCACGAAGAACGAGCGCGAACTCAAGCGGATGCAGCCGCTGGTGGCGGCGATCAACGAGCTTGAGCCGGCGATGCAAAAGCTCTCGGATGCCGAACTGGCGGCCAAGACGGCGGAGTTCAAGCAAAGGCTGGAGCAGGGCGCCAGCCTGGACGATTTGCTGATCGAAGCCTTCGCCGTGGTCCGCGAGGCGGGCCGCCGCGCGCTGGGGATGCGGCACTTCGATGTGCAGCTTATCGGCGGCATCGTGCTGCATCGAGGCAAGATCGCCGAGATGAAGACCGGCGAGGGCAAGACGCTGGTGGCGACGCTGCCGGTGTACCTGAACGCGTTGGAGGGCAAGGGCGTTCATGTCGTCACGGTCAACGACTACCTGGCGCGGCGCGACGCCGAGTGGATGGGAAAGATCTACAAGTTCCTTGGGCTGAGCGTCGGGGTGATCGTGCACGACCTCACCGACGCCGAGCGGCAGCGCAGCTACCACTGCGACGTCACCTACGGAACTAACAATGAGTTCGGATTCGACTACCTGCGCGACAACATGAAGTTTCGGCTGCAGGACTGCGTGCAGCGCGGGCACCACTACGCCATCGTCGACGAGGTGGACTCGATCCTGATCGACGAGGCGCGGACGCCGCTAATCATCTCGGGGCCGAGCGAAGAGTCGACCGACAAGTATTACCGCATTAATGCGATCATCCCGAAGCTGGTTCGGGGCGAGGAGATTCCGGGCAAGGAGCCCGGGGAGAAGTACACGACCGGGGACTACACGGTGGACGAAAAGCATCGCTCGGTGGCGCTGACCGAAGAGGGGACGTTGAAGGTGGAGAAGCTGCTGAACCGCCCGGGACTGTTTGAAGGGGGCGATTGGGAGTCGATCACGATCCGGCACCACGTCGAGCAGGCGCTCAAAGCGCACGTTCTGTTCCAGCGCGACCGGGACTACCTGGTCAAGGACGGCCAGGTGATCATCGTGGATGAGTTCACGGGCCGGCTGATGCCGGGGCGGCGGTGGAGTGACGGGCTGCACCAGGCGATCGAGGCCAAAGAGGGGGTCAAGATCGAGCGGGAGAACCAGACGCTGGCGACGATCACGTTCCAGAACTACTTCCGCATGTACAAGAAGCTGGCGGGCATGACAGGCACGGCGATGACCGAGGCGGCCGAGTTTGCCAAGACGTACAACCTGGACGTGGTCGAGATCCCGACCAACCGGCCGCTGATCCGGCGGGAGTATCCGGACGTTGTTTACCGGACCCAGGAGGAGAAGTGGCGCAACGTAGCCAAAGAGATACAGAAGCAGCACGAAACCGGCCGGCCGGTACTGGTGGGCACCGTCTCGGTGGAGAAATCCGAGAAGCTCTCGAAGATCCTCAAGCGGATGGGGATCAAGCACGAGGTGCTGAACGCCAAGAATCACGCGCGGGAAGCCGAGATCGTGGCGCAGGCGGGGCGCAAAGGGGCGGTGACGGTTTCCACGAACATGGCGGGTCGGGGCACTGACATTTTGCTGGGCGGCAACCCCGAGTACCTGGCCAAGCAGGAACTCCGCCGGCAGGGCAAGGATCCCGACAGCGTCTCGAAGGAGGAATGGGAGGCGGTGTTCCGGCCGATGAAAGAGCAGACGGACCGCGAGCACGATGAGGTGGTGGCGGTGGGCGGGCTGCACATTGTGGGGACCGAGCGGCACGAGGCGCGGCGCATCGACAACCAGCTTCGGGGCCGGGCCGGACGGCAGGGGGACCCGGGCAGCTCACGCTTCTTCCTGTCGCTGCAAGACGATTTGCTGCGGATCTTCGGCGGCGAGCGGATCCAGAACCTGATGCTGCGGCTGGGCATGGAGGAGGACGTGCCGATCGAGTCCAACCTGATCACGCGGCGGATTGCCAAGGCGCAGGAGGCGGTGGAGGCGCAGAACTTCGCCGCGCGGAAGCACCTGCTGGAGTACGACGACGTGATGAACAAGCAGCGGCAGGCGATCTATGGGATGCGCCGCGAGCTGCTGGAAGGCAAGGACATGCGGGAGCGGGTGCTGGAGATGGTCCGAGGCATCCTGGGCTCGTACATGGACATGCGGTGCGCGGCCGATGTGAAGCCGTACGAGTGGGATCTGGCGGGCTTGCAGACCGATGTGCTCACGCAGTTTGGCGTCAAGATCATCCCGCAGGAGCTGGCCGACCTGCCGCGGGAGGAGATTGAGGAAAAGATCTATGAGAAGCTGGTCGCCAAGTACGAGGAGAAGGAACAGCGGATTCCTCCGGAGGTGCTTCGTGAGACCGAGCGGATCGTGATGCTGAACGTCATCGACAGCCAGTGGAAGGACCATTTGCTGTCGATGGATCACCTGCGGGAGGGCATCGGGCTGCGCGGTTATGGGCAGAAGGACCCGCTAGTGGAGTACAAGAAGGAGTCCTTCATCCTGTTCAATGAGATGCTGGACCGGATCGAGGATGAAACGGTCCGGGTGCTGTACTTCTTGCAACCGGCCGAGCCCAGCCGGCCACTGGTGGCGGAAGGTCCGCGGGAAGAGGAGGAGGGCGGAGAATTGGTGGTGGCGGCGTCGCGGCCGCGCCCGGCGGCCGACAGCGTGGTCACAGAGTTTACGCGGAACATCCAGCGCAAGAAGCAAAGGGAACTGGACGAATTGCAGTTCGTCGGCGGCGGTGCGGCGGGTGGGCGGCAGCCGGTCGTGCGCGGCAAAAAGATCGGCCGGAATGAACCGTGTCCCTGCGGCAGCGGCAAGAAGTACAAGAAATGTTGCGGCGCCTGAGCCTGAGTTGCGGTCTGGTGTTGGTTGTCGCCGGGGGCGGCCGGGCGGCGATTTGGCCGGAGGAATTCTACGGCTTCAAGCGCATTTCGATCGAACGGCAGGCTCCGGGCAAAGGCGCGGTCTGGGAGGAGTTGGGCTTCGAGGAGGGCGAGGCGGCCACTTACGCGCTGGAGAGTGAGAAGTTCACCGCCAGGGCCTGGCGGTTCGCCGATTCGACCAGCGCGATGGCCGCGTACCTTTGGATGCGACCGGCCAACGGGCGAGCGTCGGAGCTGGCCGAATTGGCGACAGAGTGGGACGGCGGGGTGTTGCTTTGCTACGGCAACTACGTGTTCCGGTTCGAGGGGCGAAAGCCGACCGCCGACGAGCTTGTCGGCATGTATCTGGTGATCCCGATGTTTGAGACGGGGCCGTTGCCGACCTTTCCATCGTTTTTGCCGGAGGAGAACCGGATCGCCGGCACGGAGCGCTTCGTGATCGGGCCGGCATCGTTGGAGGAGTTCGGGCCGGCGGTGCCGCCGTCGGTGGTGGGGTTCCACTATGGGGTGGAGGGGGTGGTGGCGCGCTACAAATCCCCGAAAGGCGATCTGGAAATGGCCCTTTTCTCTTACCCCACGCCGCACATAGCGCGGGAGCGGCTGGTGGAATTCCGGATGCTGTCTGGCAGCATCGTGAAGCGGAGCGGGCCGCTGGTGGCGGTGATTCGCGGGGCGCCGGATGCGGATGAAGCCGAGCGGCTCCTGGCGAAGGTGAACTACCGGGCGAACATAACGTGGGATCAGTTCACGAGCGACGCGGGGCTATCGCTGGCGGAATTCATTCTGACGGCGTTTGCGCTGATTGGTCTTCTACTTTTGTTCGCCTTGGTGCTTGGAGTGCTGTTCGGGTGGTTCCGGTTTCTGCGGTTCTGGCGGAAGGTGGGCGAGGAAGACCCGATGATTCTGCTGCACCTCGGAGACAGGTAACTCTTGCTCTTTCTCTGTCTTAGGGTTCAAGCTGGGGGTTTGGCGAGGGGGCTCAGAGAGTTTTCCACAGCCTGTGGAAAACTTAGCTGATGAAGAATCTGTTTATTCTCAGACAGATACACGACATCATTTTCCTCAAGTTTTTGCTTGACTTCAGTTCGTTCTCGACCTAAACTCCAAGACACGTACAGGTTTTGGCGGTTGCGAAGCCGTCGAATCTGATTCTCCCAATGAAGATTGCCTCTCAATGGCGAGGGGCGGCAGAGAATGCTCACCAGCCGGTGAGCATTTCTGCTATTGGGGGTCCAACCGGCGGGAGAGGGATTTTCACAGATTTTCCACAGATGTTGAAATCGCGCCTGTGTGCTACGCTGATTTTTCTATGACGGAGCAGAAGCTGCGAGTGATCCCGTTGGGTGGCCTGGGTGAGTTCGGAATGAATTCGCTGGCGTTGCAGTACGGGGACGACATCATCGTGATTGACGCCGGAATGATGTTTCCGGAAGAGGAACTCCTTGGGGTGGACATCGTAACCCCGGACTTTGCTTATCTGAAGCAGAACCGAGAGCACGTGCGGGCGCTGATCCTGACGCACGGGCACGAGGATCACATCGGCGCGACGCCGTTTCTGCTGTCCGAGGTGAATGTTCCGGTGTACGGGACCGAGTTCACGCTGGCGCTGGTCGAGCGGCGGTTGGAAGAACACGATCTGGGCAGCGAGGTGTCCCTGAACCGGGTCAAGCCGGGCGAGCGGATGGAGGTCGGGCCGTTTCAGATCGAGTTCATTCACGTGACGCACTCGATCGTCAGCGCGGTGGCGCTGGCGATCACGACGCCGGTGGGGGTGGTGATCCACACCGGCGATTTCAAAGTCGACCCGACGCCGACCGATCACAAGCTGTTCGACCTGCACACTCTGGCGGACTATGGCAAGCGGGGGGTGCTGTTGCTGTTATCGGATTCCACCAACGTGGACCGTGAGGGCTACACGGAAAGCGAGCTGGCGGTACGGCCGCGGTTTGAGGACATTTTCAACCGGGCCGAGCGGCGGCTGGTGGTTTCCTGTTTCAGCTCGTCGATTCACCGGCTTCAGCAGATTCTGGATTTGGCGGAGGAGTTCGGACGGCGCGTGGCGTTCGTTGGCCGGAGCATCGTGCAGGTGACCGAGATCGCGCACGATCTCGGGCTGCTGGAGATACCGGACGGGATTCTATTGCGCCCGCAAGATGCGATGGAGGCGGCGCCGGAGAAGGTGGTAATTGTGGCTTCCGGAACGCAAGGAGAACCGATGTCGGCGATGTCGCGCATCGCCGTGGACAACCACCGGCATGTGTCGATCGAGCCCGGCGACACCGTGGTGCTCAGCGCGAGAATCATCCCGGGCAACGAGAAGGCGATTTATCGGATGATCAACCATTTTGCGCGGCGGGGCGCCGAGGTGGTCTATGGCCAGATGAATCCGCCCGTGCATGTTTCCGGGCACGCCAGCTCGGGCGAGCTCAAGCTGGTGCTGAACCTGGTGCGGCCGCGCTATTTCGTGCCGATTCACGGCGAGTACCGGCAACTGTCCCGGCATGCAGCGCTGGCACGGGGCATGGGGCACGCCGGCATCGAAGAGGCCTTCATCCTGGAGACGGGGCAGACCCTGGAGATCGACCGCCGTGGGGCGCGGCGCGGCGAGGATGTGCCGGTGGGACGGCTATGCATCGAATCGGGCACACTTGACGAAGTGGTGGAGGATCTGGTGATCCGCGACCGGCGGCATCTCTCCGAGGACGGTTTTGTAGTGCCGATCATCGCCATCAACAAGCTCACCGGCAAGAGCGAAGGGCTTCCGGAGGTTGTCACGCGCGGTTTCATTTCGCCGGACGACGGCAGCGAGCTCATGAGCCGTGTGCGGCGGGTTGTGGCGCAAACGTTGGAGGCCTCGAGTCCGGAGGAGCGCAGTGACCAGGGCCTGATCCAGGAGAAGATCCGCCGCGATCTGAAGCGGTTTCTCAATCGGGAAACGGCGCGGCACCCGCTGATCCTGCCGGTGATCCTCGAGGTTTAGGCCGCCGGCTATCCGGTACAATCTAGGAGAGGATAACGGCCGGGCGGCTGGGCGTCGCGGCCGATCACCCAGAGGAGGCTGTGATGAGAAAAGCTACGTTTGCGACGATCGTCTCGGTTCTGTTTCTGGCTGGGCCGGGCATCGCCGGTGAGTGGACGGGGCACATTTCCGACGCCAAGTGCGGCGCGGCTCACTCGGATCATTCCCAAAGGTCGATTAACTGCGTCAGGAGTTGCGTCAAGGCGGGGCAAGCGCCGGTATTCGTGACCGAGGACGGCAAGGTGGTGAAGATCTCCAACCCTGACAAGGTGATGAACTATCTTGGGCACCAAGTCAAGGTGACCGGCAATCTCGAGGGGGACAAGCTGACGATTGAGGGCGTAGAGAACCTCGCTCCGGCCGGGTAGTTGGGGGCAGCGGGCCGGCCAGCGGCACGACAGAACGTCATCGCCAGGAAAGCCTGCGCGGGGCATGGCTCGGCGGTTTTCGTCCGGGCGAGGGTGGGGTGTGCCCCGTGCTAGACTAGTGGCTCAGAGACGACCGGGGTGGGCGCGTACGGGTGGCGGGCAGCCCCGCGAATCAGAGACCCCTGGAGGAACGGTTTTGAGTGTTGTAGACCCTCGCGCATCAAGTTCCTTGATCGCCGTAGCAGCGCGCAGGCCTGCCGGGTGGGACCGATCCGCCCTGGACCGCGCGATCGAGGAGGCCCGCGCGTGGCTCATTGAGCGGCAGCAGCCGGAGGGATTCTGGGTGGGGAGGCTGGAAAGCAACTCGTGCATGGAGGCCCAGTGGGTACTGGCGATGCACTTTCTCGGCGTCGAAGAGGACCCAAAGTACGGGAAGGTCATCCACAGCATTCTCCGGGAGCAGCGGCCGGACGGCTCCTGGGAGGTTTACCACAACGCGCCGCGCGGGGACATTAACACTACAGTCGAGTGCTACGCCGCCCTGCGGTCGGCGGGGCTAGATCCGGACAGCGAGCCGCTGAGCAAGGCCCGGAAGTGGATCTTTGACAACGGGGGGCTGAAGGGGATCCGGAACTTCACCAAGTACTGGCTGGCGCTGATCGGGGAGTGGCCGTGGGAGGAGACGCCGACGCTGCCGCCGGAACTGATTCTGCTGCCGTCGTGGACGCCTTTCAATATTTACCAGTTCGCGTCGTGGGCGCGGGGGACTATTGTGCCGCTCTGCGTGCTGTCGGCGCGGCGGCCGGTGCGGCGGCTGCCGCCGGACCGGCGACTGGACGAGCTGTTCCCGGAGGGCCGCGAACACTTCGACTTCAGCCTGCCGCGGACCAGGGGCTGGGTATCCTGGGAGGGACTGTTCCTGGGGCTGGACCGGCTGCTGGCGGCCTATGTTCCCTTGAAGGTGCACCCAGGCCGGGAGGCGGCCATCAAGCTGTGTGTCGAGTGGATCATCAAGCACCAGGAAGCCGACGGCGCCTGGAGCGGGATCCAGCCGCCGTGGATCTACTCGCTGATGGCGTTACGCACGGAAGGATACAGCCTGAAGCACCCGGTGATTCGGGCGGGGCTGGAGGCTTTTGACCGGCACTGGTCCTACGAGCGGGACGGGGGCGTGTACTTGCAGGCCAGCGAGTCGCCGGTGTGGGACACGATCCTGTCGATGCTGGCGCTGCTGGACTCGCAGGAGCAAGCGGAACTGACGCCGCCACTACGGTGCGCTCTGGACTGGCTGCTGCGGCAGCAGGTCAGGGCGTGGGGAGATTGGCGGGTATATGTACGGGATGCGCGCGGGGGCGGGTGGGCGTTTCAGCGGGCCAACGAGTTCTATCCGGACATTGACGACACGGCGGTGGCGTTGATGGTGCTGGCGCGGCTGAAGCCTCTGCTGGAGGAGACGCGGGGGGTGGAGGAAGCCATTGAGCTGGCGGTCGAATGGGTGCACGCGATGCAATCAGAGAACGGCGGGTGGGGGGCGTTCGACCGCAACAACGACAAGTGGCTGCTGACGAAGATCCCGTTTGCGGACTTCGGTGAGCTGCTGGATCCGCCGAGCGTGGATGTGACCGCGCATGTGGTGGAAGCGCTGGGCTGGCTGAGGTACCGGAGGGATCACCCGGCGGTGGCTCGGGCGCTGGCCTACATCCGGCGCGAGCAGGAGCCGGAGGGGAGCTGGTTCGGGCGCTGGGGCGTCAATCACATCTACGGGACGGCGGCCGTGCTGCCGGCCATGCGGGTGATCGGAGAGGACATGAACGCCGCCTACATTCGGCGGGCGGCCGATTGGATCGCCGCGCATCAGAACGAGGACGGCGGGTGGGGGGAGACGCCGGCGTCGTACATGGACGATTCGCTGCGGGGTGTGGGCGAGAGCACACCGTCGCAGACGGCGTGGGCGCTGATGGCGCTGCTGGCGGCCGGGAGCCCGAACTACAACCGGCCGATCCGGCGGGGGGTGGATTTCCTGCTGCGGACGCAGCAAAGCGGCACGTGGGACGAAGCGCAGTACACCGGGACGGGGTTTCCCGGCTACAGCGTCGGTGCGCGGGTAGATTTGAAGAGTGCGGCCGGCGAGCTTCCGCAGGGTCCGGAGCTGCAACGGGCCTTCATGATCAATTACAATCTCTACCGGCACTACTTCCCCCTGATGGCCGTGGGCCGCGCGCGCCGCTATTTGGCGCGGTGAGGCAGGCCAGAATCTTCCGGCGACGGGTACTATCCTGAGGGAGATGAGAGTTGCGTCGCTGATGCTTTGCCTGCTGAGCGTTGCCCTAGCCCAGAGCGAAGAGCCGTTGTTGGAAACCGAGCTGATCTTTCCGCTGGAGCACTGGCATAACCACGCCTCCTGTGTGGTGGAGCTTCCGAACGGCGACCTGTTCGCCTGCTGGTATCACGGCTCGGGTGAGCGCCAGGCCGATGATGTGGTCATCCAGGCGGCGCGGCGCCCGCACGGGTCGAAGACGTGGAACCGCCGGTTCATATTGGCCGATGTGCCGAACTTCCCGGACTGCAACCCGGCGATGTTCGTCGACTCGCGCGAGCGGCTCTGGCTGTTATGGCCCGTGATTCTGGCCAACGAGTGGCACACGGCGCTGATGAAGTACAAGATCACGTCGGACTGGCGCGAACTGGACGCTCCGCCGCGCTGGGACGTTTCCGAGGAGATGCTGTTTATTCCCTGGAACTTTGCGGCGAAGGTGCGCCAAGTCGCGCAGCCGTGGCTGGAGAAAGCGCCGCCGGGCTCGCGCGAGGAGGCCTATGTCAAACAGATTCTGGAGAAGGCCTCCGACAAGTACTTTTCGCGGCTGGGCTGGATGACCCGCGCGCACCCCGTCCAACTTCCCTCCGGGCGGATTCTGGCGCCGCTGTACTCGGACGGTTACTCATTTTCCCTGATCGGCATCACGGACGATTTCGGGGCGACGTGGACGACGAGCGAGCCGCTGGTGGGCGCGGGGGCGATTCAGCCGTCGATTGCGCGGCGGCGCGACGGCACGCTGGTGGCCTATATGCGGGACAACGGGCCGCCGCCCAAGCGGCTGCACGTGAGCACGTCGGCCGACGACGGGGTTACATGGTCTCCGGTGGTGGATAGCGAGTTGCCGAATCCGGGCTCCGGGGCGGAAGTCATCGTGCTGCGGGAGGGTCTGTGGGCGTTGGTGTACAACGACACCGAGCGGGGGCGGCACTCGCTGGCCGTCTCGCTGTCGGATGACGAAGGCAAGACGTGGAGGTGGACGCGACATCTCGAGCTGGACTTGCGCGATCAGGGGGCGGGCTCGTTCCACTACCCGTCGATCATCCAGGCGCGCGACGGGACGCTGCATGTGACCTATAGTTACTTTTTGAACCACCTGCCGCGGGATGCGCCGCGCAAATCGATCAAGCATGCGCACTTTAATGTCGCCTGGGTGAAGCAGGGAGACTGAGGAATTCCTGGAGCGCGCGCTGATGAAGACGAGCTTAAGACTGCTGATCACCATGGTTTTGGCGCCGGCCGGCCTTGGCGCGGCCGGGGCGGAGATTACGGTCCGGACGGGAGAAGTTGTGCTGGACCACTTCGGTGGCGCCGGTTTCCATGCCTCCTTTCCGCTGCACTGGACGACGAAGGAACACTTCGAGCAGGTATTGGGGAAACGCTGGCGGGAGCTTGCGCCGGCGTTTGCCCGGGTGACGCACCAGTGGGCGCAGCGGCGGCCGGTGCAGAGCGACCCGCGAGTGTTGGAAGCATTGGCCCGACACCTTGTTTTCATGAAGGAGAACACCGGCACAGTGGTCTATCTGACGACGATGGGCATGGGCGAGACCGAGCCCGGCGAAGAGCGGCGAAACTATGCGCGAGCGGTGGCCAATGACCTGGAGCATCTGCTGAAGGCGGGCGCCACCAACGTACGGTTCTTCTGTGTGACCAACGAGCTGTCGCTAACCTCATGGGCTTCGATGCGCAATGACCTGCCGACGTTCCGGGACTATCACCAGGAGATTTACAGCGAGCTCGAGCGGCGGCGCTTGCCGGTCAAGCTGCTGGCCACAGATGCCTCGCCGATCCGCTACTGGCCCACGCTGGAGTGGGCCGCGGCGCACATGGACGACATTACCGGCGTGTACGGCGGGCACCATTACCTTGAGACCGACGATCCCGGCGACCTCGATTTCTACGGGTACTTTCACGAGAGATGCTCCTGGGCCGTGGAGCTGGCGCGGGGCAAGGGGAAGGACTTCATCCTCGGGGAGTTCGGGTCGCGCCAGTACCATGACAAGAAACACGGCCTGCGCTGGGACACGTGCTTGCACTATGGCACGCCGCGCGAGCCGCAAGCGGCGCTGCAGGTCTGCGAAGCCGCGCTGGCGGCCATCAACGCCGGCGTCTACGCGATGGCGTACTGGACGTTCACCGATTATCCGGATGAGCCGGGCAGGCTGCGCATCAATCAATGGGGGGTCTTTAAGTGGCTCACCAACGGTTCCGAGACCCGGGCGCCGTACTATGCCTACGGCTTGCTGACGAAGTTCTTCCGGGGACCAGCGACGGTGTTTCGGGTGAGCACCGAGGACGGGCTGCTGCGCGCGGCGGCCTTGCGCCACAACGAAAGCGGGGCGTGGTCGGTGGCCGTAATCAACCGCAGGACGGCTGAGACGCCTGTGTCAGTCCGCTTCGAGGGAGCGGCTCCGGCCGGTGTGTTTCGAAGGTATGTCTTTGATACGGCGCGCCCGCCGCAAACCGAGGACGGAGACCTCCAGGAGCCCGAGGGACGGCTGGAGGTGCGCGAGGGCGGCATTGCCGACACGATCCCGGCGAACGCGTTGGCCGTATACACAACGGCTTACGATGACGAGCCTCCGGCAGCGGTCGAGGGTCTTCGCGTGGAGGAGGTAGCGAATGCGAGGCGTCTGAGCTGGCGCGCCAACAGGGAGAAGGATTTCTGCTATTACCGCGTGTATCACAACAACCGGCGGATCGGTTCGACGATCGCCACCGAATTCGAGGACACCGGCCCGACACGCCGCCAGCCGGGCCGGTATAGTGTGGTGGCGGTGGACAGGTCGGGAAACGCCAGCCGGTGAAGGCCGTCGACGCGGTCGTGTTTTCCGCCGGGGGGATGTTCGGGGCCTGGCAAGTCGGGGCGTGGCAAGGGCTGGAGGGAGTGTGCTGCCCGGCGGCGGTGATCGGGGCTTCAATCGGCGCGCTGAACGGTTGGATGGTCGCGGGCGGCTGCCCGGCATCGGAAATGGCCGCACTGTGGCTGGAGGCCGGGGAATTCGCGCGGCTGCGGTGGCGCCGGCCGGCGACCGCGGCCGGGGGTTTGCTCGATGCGACTGCGCTGGAAGAAGTGGCCCGGCGGCTGCACGCCGGGTTCCGCCCGAGCCGGCGGATCGGGGTGGTATGCACCGAGGTGCGCGGTCTGCGGCAGCGGCTGTTCCGGGACGGCGAAATCACGTGGCGTCACTTGGCGGCGTCGTGCGCCGTTCCGCTGCTACTGCCGGCCTATGAGCTGCCGGACGGCCAGCGGTATTGGGACGGAGGCTTTCTGTCGCCTGCGCCGCTGTGGGCGGCGGCGGAGATGGGCGCCCGGCGAGTGCTCGTCATTCAGGTGTTGCCGCCGGCCCCGTGGCAGCTCCGGCTGGGCGCGGGGATACTGAAGAAGCTGACGCCGCGGCCGCCGCGCACGCGGCGGGAGCTCGAGGTGGTCCGGATCGCTCCGCCACGCGGGCTGGGCAGCCTCGGCGACGCCATCCGCTGGCGGCGGGATAACATCCAGCGCTGGTTGGAGGAGGGCAGGGAAGCCGCTTTAGCGGCCGCAGGACGTCTCGCCTGAGAATCCGGCCCATGGCATAATCACTCTGATGCAGGAGGTTCCCGGACTATGACAGATCACCCCAGCCGCCGCCGGTTTATGACCGCCGCCATGGGCGCTCCGGCCTTGGCCGCCGCTACCGCTCGCGCGGCCCGGCGGCCGCTCGAGCCGCTGTCGCCCGGCATCAAGATCTCGCTCCAGATCCCGGCGAATTTCAGTGACGAGGACTTGACCTTCGCCAAACAACTCGGTGTGGACTACGTCAGCGTTCCGACGCGCGGCGGCACCTACGAGACCTTCGCCAGCCACAAGCGGCGGATCGAGGCCGCGGGCTTGAAAGTCGCCAATATAGGGAATTCGAACGTCCACAACATGCCCGAGGTGACGCTCAATCTGCCGGGGCGCGACCAGAAGATCGAGGAGTACAAACAATACCTGCGGGATCTGGCCAGGGCCGGCATTTACTACACCACATATGCGCATATGGGCAACGGCATCTGGAGCTCGGAGCGGGAGACGACCCGCGGGGGCGCGCCGGCGCGGGCGTTTCGGCTGGAGACGGCCAAGGGCTATTGGGCGGGCCAGGTGTTCGAGCCGCCTCTGACCCACGGGCGGAGGTTCACCAAAGAGGAACTTTGGGAGAACTACACCTACTTCATCAAGCAGGTGGTTCCGGTGGCCGAGGAGGTGGGGGTGCGCATCGGCATCCACCCCGACGATCCGCCCGTACCGGAGCTCGGCGGAGTGCCCCGCTGCATCTTCGGCAATTTCGATGGCTACGTCCGGGCTCTGGAGATCGCCGACAGCCCGAACATCGGCGTCTGCCTGTGTTGCGGCACGTGGATGGAAGGCGGTGATTACATGGGCAAGGACGTCTTCGAGGCGATCCGTGAATTCGCCCGGCTGGGCAAGCTGTGGAAGATCCACTTCCGGAACGTGAGCGCGCCGGTGCCGTACTTTGTGGAAACGTTCGTGGACAACGGCTACACCGATATGAAGAAGGTGATGCGGACGCTGGTGGAAGTGGACTTCCGCGGCATCCTGATCGCCGACCACGTTCCGCAAATGGTGGGCGACCGCAGGACGGGCTGGGCGTACAGCATCGGCTACATCAAGGCCCTGTACGACATGGCGCGCGAGCAGGCCGGGCGCGCGTGAACGCCCCGCGCTGCGGTTGCGCGCTCGGGCAAGGGGCTTGAAGCCGGCTGACGGCGGAGGCGGGCTTATTTGCCCGGCTTGGCGCCCACACGGCGCAGCACGCGGCGGATGGTGGCGAAGACGGTCTCTTCGACGTTTTCGGCGAAGGGTCCCGGCTGGCCGTAATAGATCATGCTGTCGTTGGCTTCGTAGCCGCCCTCACGCAGGACTCGCAGCGAGGGGATGTAGCACATGACGTCGTTGGAATACCCTGCCACCACGAGCCGTTCGGCGGGGAACTCGCGCTTGGCGCGGAGCGCGTAATCCACAACGACTTCGCCGCCGAGGGCGAGCAGAGTGAGGTCGTTGTTAAAACGGACGGCCTGGACGGGATAGCTGACGCGGCGGACCGGCCGGCGCTCGTCGTAGGCCTTCAGCATCTCTTGGGCGCGGCGAACGCGGTGGGGGTTACTGTCCTTCAGTTCTTTTTCAAACTGCTCTCGGGTGTGGGGGGCGAAGCGCAGGTCGACCATTTGCAAGGCAGCCCGGATGGGCGGGCGCACCGGCACGAGCTTGCCGGAGAGCACCCGGCCGACTTCGGCGGCGAGGCTTTTGCCGTGCGCGACGGCATTCTCGATCTCGCCGCGGGGGTTCGGGTTCTGGTCGCCGGCACAGAGGGCCAGGAACAGCGCTACGGCGCCGGGATGGGCCGCCTCGAATTCCTGCTGGGCGTAGCCGGCATAATCGCCGCTGAGCTTGTAATGCCGGCCCGTCAGGGTGGTGTTATGGCAGGCGTAGCCGAACAGAACGGCGCGAAGGGCGCCATCCTCACCGCTGACTTGCAGCACCGGTACTGAGTGGTCGACGGGCCCGTCCGGGTTGACGCCGATCTTGACTCCTTCGGGGGTGAATTCCCGCCGGTTGATGGCGAAGCCGACCGAGCCCTGGCCGAAGGCGAGCGAGGCCGGAGCGAGGTTGCCCAAAGCCTGGCCGATAACGCGGACGAGCTCGCCGGCGAGCCGGCGGTTGTATTGCCGGAGAACCTGCTCCTGCTCGGGGGTCAGATCGTACATAGTTTTCAGGTTCGGCCAGACGACCGGTCCGGTGTGGGTATGGCTGGCGTTGAGGAGCAAAGCGGCGCGGTCGAGTCCGTGCTCCTTCGAGACGCGGGCGGCAACCTCGTCGCTGAGCACGGCCGGCAGCCCGATCAAGTCGGTGGTGACGATCACCGCGCGGCGGCCCTTGGGGTCCTCGATGGCCAGCGCCTTGGCCCAAAGCCCGGTGAGTACGCCTTCGGATGGATGAGTGCGGCTGGCGTAACCGGACAGCCAGATGGGGCCTTCCGGGGTGATAGGAACGCGGGCCACACCGGCCTTGAAATCCGCGGCCCAGGCGGCCGCGCACAGCAGGAGCGCCAGAATCGTCTGTCTCACACCCACACCTCCTCGATGGGAATTTGTCGCCGGCAAAGTTCGCAGTCGTTATCGTCGCCGAAACAGCAGCCCTCCAGCTTGGCCAGGTAGTAGAAGGGGAGGTTGCCGAAGTCCGGCGTTTGGGGATTGGGCTGGAAGACGAGAACGGCCAGCGCGACGACCTCGCCGCCCTTGGATTCGACCAGCCTTTTCAGCTCGATGAGGTTTCTGCCCGAGCGGAGAATGTCGTCCACCAGCAACACCTTTTCGCCGGGCACGAGCTCGAGGAACTGGCGGAACCGAAGCGGTTCGTCCTCGTTGATCCGTTCGGCCCAGTACACCTGGTGCGCCCGCAACGCTTCGCACAACGTGTAGGCCACGGGCAGGCCGCCGGTGGCCGGCGCGACGATGGACAGCTCGGGGATGATGGCGCGGATCTCAGGATTGGCGCGGACGAGCCGGCTCAATCCGACGCTCAACGTTTTTTGATGCTGATAATAGCGCATTGCCAGGGGAATCTGAAGATAGGCGTCACAGTGAAGGCCGATGGGATAGCGGAAGTGGCCGTGACGCAAGGCGCCGGTCTTCTTCAGCAGCGCGATCACTTCTTCGCTGGTTGGCACCAGATGCATGGTTCAATGTGCTCCTTTCCCGCTGAGGACCCAGGGGATGGTGCGCACCAGGATCCTGCCGTCGAGCGACAAGGACCAGTTGTCGATGTACTCGAGGTCCTTCTTCATCCAGGTCTCAAAATCCAGGGTGTCTCTTCCCTCCAGCGCCCACAGGCACGTCAGGCCGGGACGCATCCGCAAGCGGCGGCGCTGCCAGCGCGCGTACTTCTCGACCTCCTCGGGGACGGGGGGCCTGGGGCCCACCAGGGACATGTCGCCCTTCAAGACGTTCCATAACTGCGGCCACTCGTCGATGGAGAACTTGCGCAAGATGCGGCCGAGGGGGGTCACACGCGGGTCGTTGGCGATCTTAAAGGCGGTCTGCTTTTCATTCAGGTGTTCGAGCGAGGGTTTCAGTTGCTCGGCGTTTTGGCACATCGAGCGGAACTTGTACAAGGTGAAGCGGCGCCCGTTGAGACCACAGCGGGTTTGCCGGAAAATCGCCGGTCCCGGCGAGGTGAGGCGGATGAGGGCGGCAATCCCCAGCATGAACGGCGCCAGCAGGATGAGGGCCAGCGCGGAGACGACGATGTCGATGCCGCGCTTGAACATGAGGCGCAGTTCGTCGTCCGGGGCGGCAGAGAATGTCAGCAGCGGGGTGTTTTGGAACCGGTCGAGGTAGACGTCGCTGTTGACGTGGGGGAAGAAGTCCACCGCCACCCGGGTGCGCACCCCCTCCTCGTCGCACAGAAGCAGGACATCTTCGAGCTCGGCCAGCCGCCCGCTGTCGACGGCGAAGATGATCTCGTCGATGACCTCATTTTCCAGCAACTGGGGCAGGCGCCGGAGCGGGTAGACCGGATGGGGGGCGCTGAGGGGGCTCTCCGGTTCGCCGGCCGCGCCGCCGACGGCCAGGAAGCCGCGCAAGCGAATACCATAGGCGGCCGAATGTTCGAGTTGCTCCGCCAGGCGGCGGGCCCGCGGGCCGGTGCCGGCGATCATGACGAAGTACGGCGAGCCGAAACCACGGCGGTACCAGCCGAGCAGACGGGGGGCGCTGATCCGGAACAGAGTCAGCAGAATGGAGGCATAGATGACCCAGAGGCCGAGGAAGGGACGGCTGAGGTCCAGCCGCAGCGTGTATTCAATCAACACCAAGCCGACGCCGCACCACAAGGATTGTTTGACTGTGTTGCGCAGGATGAGCCGCGCCGCTTCAGCATCGAGCCGGTCATAGACCTTGAGCCAGGTTCCGGCCAGCGGCCACAGGATGGCCGCGGCGATCATCAGGAGCGCCTTCACGGGCCCGACGAGGAAGAAGACGCGCTCGAAGGGGGCGGCCTGGCGGGTGCGGTAGGCGAGGTCGAAGGCCAACAGCACCAGCAGGACGTCGCAGATCTGGAACAGAATCCTGACCTTGCGATGATGCCGGCCGAACACGTTTCGCCCTCAGCATAGCACGGGGGCGGCGGCGGGCTGCGGGGGGCGAAGCCGGCGGGCGCGGGGGCGTCCGTTGCGGGGATCGGGGGCGACGTGCTAAGTTAGTGTTTACTAGGTTAGAGAAGCCTAGCGAGAATCCGTGCCCATGCCTTGCCTCGCCCGACGCCGGCCGCGCCTGAGCGCCAAACAGCGCAAGGCCGCCATCGTCCAGGCAGCGATCAAGCTGTTTGGGGAAAAGGGCTTCCGCGGCGCTACGACGCGGGAGCTGGCGGCCGCTGTCGGCGTGACCGAGCCGGTGCTGTATGAGCATTTTGCCACCAAGAGCGATCTGTACCGTGCGATGCTCGAATCGATTTGCGATGGCGAGCAGTTTTCTCCCGATCCGCAATTGGCGGCCGCCCGGGCGGCCGGCGACGACCACGCCTACTTCTCCCGGCTGGCCGGGCTGATGCTGGACTGGTACGAGAAGGAGCCGCCGGTGATCCGCCTGCTGTTGTTCAGCGCGCTGGAGGGGCACGATCTGGCGGAACGGTTCTATGAGCGCCGGGTCGTGTACTTTTACCGGATGCTGACCGACTATATCGCCGAACGGATCCGGGAAAAGATATTCCGGCCGATGGATCCGCATTGGGCGGCCCGGGTTTTCACCGGCATGGTCGCGCACCAGGGATTGGACACGAGCGTCTTCGGCCGGGAAGAGGTGAAACGCCGGCGCAAACAACTGGTGGCGACCATTGTCGACATTTTCTTAAAGGGAATGCAATCGCCGAGGTCAATAGCCTGATGAAACACGTCATTTGGCTGGTTCCACTGGTGATGGTATTGGCGTCCTGCGGCGCTGACTCGCCGCCGGAGCGGGTCGAGGCGGCGGCCAGCGGTCCCGAGCCGCTGTTGGTGGAGGTGGCGCGGGCTGAAACGCGGCAACTCGAGCGCGCGATCTCCGTCACCGGGTCGCTGCAACCGGATGAAACTGTCACCGTCAGCAATGAGGTGGCGGGAAAGCTGGCGGCGGTCCACGTGGATTTCGGCCAGCGGGTGCGGCCGGGCCAAGTGGTTGCTGAACTGGACAAGCGCGAACTCGAATTACAACTGGAGCGGGCGCGGGCGGCGCTGGCGCAAGCCCTGGCCCGGGTGGGGCTGAGTCCGGGGCAGGAGGACGTGATTCCGGAGTCGACTCCGTCGATCCGCCAGGCCGAAGCCCAACTTGAGGATGCCCGCACCAAATACGAATCGGCCGCGCGGCTGGTCAAGACCGGCGACATCGCCCGGGACCGGTTCACGGAGATCGAGAAGGCGTATCAAGCTCGCCGAGCGGCGCTGGACGCGGCGAGGCATGAGCTGCGCGTGGCCCTGGCCAACATTGAGGCGTTGAAAGCCGAGGTCGCGCTGGCCGAAAAACGGCTGGGCGATGCGACGATCCGGGCGCCGATGGAGGGGGCCGTGACGGAGCGGCTGGCCGCGCCGGGGCAGTACCTGCGGGAGAACACGCCGATTGTGCGGCTGGTGAAGACATTCCCGCTGCGCTTGCGGGTGGACGTGCCGGAATCGGCGGCGGCGTCGGTCGGTATTGGGACGACGCTGACGTTCGCCACCGACGCCATTCCGGGCGAGCGCTTCCACGCCGTCGTGCGTCAGCTCGACCCTTCGCTCGATCCGAGGTCGCGGTCGCTAGTGGTCGAGGCGCGGCTGGTCCGCGATGACGAGCGCCTGCGGCCGGGAATGTTCGTGCAGGTCCGGTTGGTGGTGGCGCGCGCGGAGACCGTCACGGTCGTGCCGAAGGAAGCGGTGCAGACGGTGGCGGGGCTGACGAAGATCTTTGCCATCCGCGACGGCCGAGCGGTCGAACGGAAGGTGAGCTTGGGCCGGGAAGCGGGCGGCTGGGTTGAGGTCCGCGGCACGGATATTCATCCGGGCGAGCCGGTGGCGGTAAGCCGGCTTTCCGAGCTGGTGGACGGCGCGGCGGTGGCCGTATCGGAGAAGGCGAGTTAATTCATGCAGAAACTGGCGCAGATCTGCATCCGCCGGCCTGTGTTCGCCACCATGCTGATTCTGGCGCTGGTGGTGATGGGGCTGGACGCCTATCGCAAGCTCGGCGTTGATTTCTTCCCCAAGGTCGAATTCCCGATTGTGACCGTTACCACGACGCTGCGTGGGGCGGCGCCGGAAGAAGTGGAAAGCGAAGTCACCAAGCGGATCGAGGAAGCGGTCAATACGATCGCCGGCATTGACGACCTGAGTTCGCTGTCGGCCGAAGGCATCTCGATCGTCACGGTGCAGTTCGTTCTGGAGAAGGACCCGGACGTGGGGGCGCAGGAGGTTCGCGACAAGGTCAACGCGATCATCAGCCAGCTTCCACGGGATGCCGACCTGCCGGTGGTGGAAAAGCTGGCCACGGACGCGGCGCCGGTGATCAACGTGGTGGTGTCGTCGCCGCGGGACCCGCGCGAGGTCACCAAGATCGTCGATGACCGGATCAAGAAGAACCTGGAGTCGGTCAATGGCGTGGGGCAGGTGCGTTTCGTGGGAGAGCGCGTGCGTCAGATCCAGATCTGGCTGGACGGTGACCGGCTGCACGCCTACGGCTTGAACATCGATCAGGTGAGGGCGGCTCTGGCGGCGCAAAACGTCGAGATTCCGGGCGGCCGGATCGACCAGGGGCCGCGGGAGCTGACGCTGCGGACGTTGGGGCGCATCGAACGGCCGCAGGATTTCGGGCGCGTTGTCGTGGCCAACGTGGCTGGCGCTCCGATTCGCATCAGCGACATCGGGTATGTCGTCGACGGGGTGAAAGAGCCGCGCTCGCTGGCGCGCCTGGACGGGGTTCCGGCCATCGTTTTGGAGGTCCGCAAGCAGGCGGGCACGAACACGCTCGCGGTGATCCGCAACGTGAAGGAGCGCGTCGAGGAGCTGCGCGCGTCGCTGCCGGCTGACTTCGTGGTCACTTACAGCCGCGACCAGTCGAAATTTATTAACGAGTCGTTCGAGGCGGTCCAGGAGCATCTGATCATGGGGGGCTTCTTTGCGGCCATGATCGTGCTGCTGTTCATCCGGAGCTGGCGCTCGACGCTGATTGCCGCGGTGGCGATACCGACGTCGATCATCTCGACCTACAGCCTGATGAGGGCGATGGACTTCACGCTGAACCAGATCACGATGCTGGCGCTGGTGCTGATGGTGGGCATCGTAATCGACGACGCCATTGTCGTGCTGGAGAACATCTTCCGGTTCATGGAGGAGAAGGGGCTTCCACCGGTGCAGGCGGCGATCGAGGGCACCAAGGACATTGGGCTCGCAGTGATGGCGACGACCCTGAGCCTGGTGATTATCTTCCTGCCCATCGCCTTCATGGAGGGCATTGTCGGGCGGTTCATGTCGAGCTTCGGCTACACGGCGGCCTTCGCCATCATGGTGTCGCTGCTGGTGAGCTTCACCTTAACGCCGATGCTCTGCTCGCGCTTTCTGCGGCCGGGCGACAACCACAACCGGCGTTTGAGCAAGGAGACGGCCTTTTTCCGGATGCTGGCCGTACCTTATCGCCGCCTGCTGAGATGGTCGATGGCCCACCGGGGAACGGTCGTGGCGCTGAGCGTGCTCGTCGCGCTTAGTTCGATTCCGCTGGCGATTTTCATCGGCAAAGACTTTCTGCCGACCGACGACCAGAGCCAGTTTGAGGTGGCGGTGCGGATGCCGGCGGGCTCGTCGCTGGAAGGCAGCGAAGCGGTGATGAAGCAGATCGAAGCGGAGTTGCGGCAACTGCCGGGCGTGAAGCACTTACTGACGACGGTGGGGGCCGACATCCGGCGCCAGGTGGACCGCGGCTCGGTCGTGGTCGAGCTGGTTCCCATGGAGGAGAGGGCCCAGAGCCAGCAGGAGCTCATGCTGATGGCTCGGGAGCGGCTGCGAAAGTTTCGCGATCTGGTGATCAGCGTCCAGTTGCCGTCGCTGATTCAAGGCGCGACGAGGTACGACCTGATGTTTTACGTCCAGGGTCCGGACTTGAAGCGGCTCGAGGAGTATGCCCGAGCGATCATGGAGCGTCTGGGCGAGGTGCCTGGAGTGGAGGACATCGACAGCTCGTACGAGCCCGGCAAACCGGAAGTCCGGGTACGGATCAACCGCGACAAGGCGGCTGATCTGGGGGTCAGTGTGGCGTCGATCGCCACCGCGCTGCGGACGCTGGTGGGCGGCGACGAGCAGGTCACTACGTACCGCGAGGGGGAAGACCGCTATGACGTTCAGTTGCGGGTGGACAAAGAATTCCGGGACTCCGAGGACGCGCTGGAGCGGCTGTTTGTTCCCTCTTCGAAGCTCGGCAACGTACCGATCAGCAACGTCGCGGCGCTGGAGCCGGCCCAGGGGCCGACGCAGATCACACGCTGGAACCGGCAGCGCCAGATCATGATTCAGGCGAACATCGTCGAGGGGCAATCCCTGAGCAACGTGCTGGAAGTGCTGAACCAGACGGTGGCGGAGTTGAACCTGCCGCCGGAGTACCGGACGGGCTTGGTGGGGCAGACCAAGGAATTCGGGCGGGCGGGGACCGCTTACGCCATGGCGTTCGTGCTGGCGATCGCCCTGATGTACATGGTTCTGGCTGCGCAGTTTGAAAGCTTCATCGATCCGGTGACAATCTTGATCAGCCTGCCGCTGTCAGTGCCGTTCGCCCTGCTGTCACTGGTGTTGGCCGGAGAAAACTTCTCCGTCATCTACAGCTCGGTCGGGATCTTTGTGCTAATCGGCATCGTCAAGAAGAACGCGATTCTTCAGATCGACCACATCAAGGCGCTGCGGCGGGAGGGGAAGCTGCCGCGTCTGGAGGCGATCCTCCAGGGGTGCCAGGACCGTCTCCGGCCCATCCTGATGACGACGATGTCGCTGGTGGCGGGAATGACGCCGCTGGCGCTGGGCGGGGGCGCCGGATCGGGTTCGCGGCGTACGGTGGCCATCGTGGTGATCGGCGGGCAGACGTTGTGTTTGCTGCTGACGCTGCTAGTGACGCCCGTCGCGTATTCGATCTTTGATGATATGGCCCGCGCACGGATCTGGGGGCGGCTGGCCGCTCTGCCCAGCCGGGGCGGCGTGCGGCTCCGGCGGGTGTGGGCGGGCATGACCGGCACCCTACGGTAACTGCTATGGGCAAACATGCTTTATGGATTATGTTCGTGTGTCTTCCGGCCGCTGCGCAGCTGGAGCAGCCGGCTCGAGTGGGCGTCGGCGTGATTAAGAGGGAGCTGTCGCTCGGCGAGGCCATCGAGCTCGCCCTCCGGAAGAACCTACAGATCGAAATCGAGAAAACCAATATCTCTTCGGCGAGCGCGGCGGTTCGGGGGGCCAAGGGATACCTCGATCCGCGCTTCCGCTGGTCGCCGCTTTACGAGGATCGCCAGACGCCGACCAGTTCGGCGCTGTTCGGCATTGACGGGCGGCTGGTGGAGTCCATCGGCTCGCAGAGCTTCGCCTGGGACCAGAGGCTGCCGTGGTGGGGGGCGGCTGTCAACTTCCAGTTTGAGAACAACCGCCAGACGACGAGCAATCCGTTCGTTACGTTAAACCCGTTTCAGACGGCGCGGCTGAGCGCCGCCTTCACCCTGCCGCTGCTCCGCAATCGGCCGGTGGATCGCGAACGCGCGAATCTGAAGATCAGCAACAAGCGGCTTGATCTCTCGCGGACCGACTTCGAGCTGAGAGTGATCGAGGTCATCGGACAGGTCGAAGAAACGTACTGGAACCTGGTGGCGGCCCGGCAGAATGTGCAAGTCACGGCCGAGGCCGTGCATCTGGCTCGCGAGCAACTGGCGCGCACCCGCCGCATGATCGACAGCGGAACGCTCGCGCCGGTGGAATACGCGGCCGCCGAAGCCGAACTCGAGCGCCGGGTCGATACGTGGTTCGCCGCCATCGGCTCGGTGACCGAGGTCGAAAACGGGCTGAAGGTGCTGATCACCGACGGGCGCGGGGACCCCTTGTGGAACGATGAGATCATCCCGACCGAAGAGCAGACCATGGCGCCACCGGAGTACGACGAAGTACGCAACGCCGTCGCCGCGGCCTTGAGCCGGCGGCCCGAACTCCGGCAAGTGGATCTTCAGGCGGAGAGCAACGCCATACAGACGCAGCTTGCCAAGGATCAAACGCGGCCGGCGGTGAACTTCGTCGGGGGCTATGCGGTCGCGGGACTGGCGGGCGATCTGTCGCCGCGGGAGAATCCGTTCTCGGAGCTGAGCCGGAGCCAGTTTGCGCGGCTGAACGAGCTGTCGCAGTTCCATGGTTTGCAGCCGCTTCCGCCAGCCAGCTTCGGAGCCATCCCCGCCCAGCAGCTCGGCGGCCTCGGCTCGGTGATGAGCGCCATCGCGGCAGCCCGGTACCCCACGGTTTACGCCGGGATTCAAGTCGAATTCACGGCGCGTAACCGGACGGCCGAGGCGCAGCTCACCCAGACGGCGATCGCCGAGCGGCGTTTAGGGCTGCTGCGCGCCCAGCTCGAGCAGGCGATTGAGGCGCAGGTGCGCAATGCGCTTCAGGCGCTGCACACCGCCCGGCAGCGGATCACGGCCGCCGAGGCGAGCGAGCGCGCCGCCCGCGAGAAGCTGGAAAGCGAGATCCGGCTGTTCCAGTCGGGCGAGTCGACGAACTTCCTGGTGCTGACGCGGCAGAACGAGTTGTCGGACTCGCGGCGGCGCGCGGTGGTAGCGCGGCTGGATTTCAACAAGGCGGTGGCGCGGCTGCGGCAGGCGCTGGGGGAGACGCTGGAGACCTATAACGTCGAGCTTCAGTAGGACTCGCCGCCGGGCGGTTTGAAACCACACGCCGGTGGTGCGCGGCGGAGAAAAAAAACTTGACGCGGCCCCGGGAAGCTGAAACAAAATAGAATTGAAATGTTTTCGGAGAACGTGTGGAAAAGTTCTCCCCGGAGCAGCGAAGGGCCCGCCGTAGCAACCGCCTGGCATCCTCAGCGGCGGTCCGCGTCGGTCCGGCGGATTTTCAAGAGACTAAACCCCTCAGCAATAACGCTGAAATTTTCTCTTGCACGGCAGGGTGGAGCCCGGGTAAGGTAAGGCGATCGGTCATGGCTTCTCGAGACCTCTCAGTTGAAAAAGGTCTTCCCGCCAACCTGGACGCTGAGCGGCTGCTGCTGGGCGCGATCCTGACGGACGAGTCGGCGTTTCTGCCCGTGGCGGCGGTGCTGGCTCCGGAAGACTTCAGCCTGGAAAAGCACCGCCGGATCTTCGCTCGGATGCGAGACCTGAGCGAACGGGGCGAGAAGATCGACCGGGTGACGCTGGCCAACGAATTGATGAAGCAGGGCCAGCTTGAATCGGTCGACGGAGTGAGCTACCTGGTCTACCTGGACGACGGCCTGCCGGCCAATTACAACGTGGAAGGCTACATTCGGATCGTCAAGGAGAAGGCGACGCTACGCCGGGCGATCTTCACCTTTCAGAGCCTGATCGACCGCTGCATGCTGGACCAGGAAGATCCGGCGGTGATTCTGGCCGAAGCCGAGGAAAACCTGCTGAAGCTGGGCGACGACCGCGAGCGGGCGGCGCTGGCGAAGCCGGATGAGATCATCAACGGATTTCAGGGGGGACTGACCGCATTTCTGGATCCCAGCAAGCGGATCAAGGGGGTCAGCACGGGGTTTGTGAAGTTCGACGAGCTGACGGGCGGCCTGCATCCGGGCGAACTGATCATTCTGGCGGCGCGGCCTTCGATGGGCAAGACCGCCCTGGCCCTGAACATTGCGCAGCATATCGCCACGCACCCGGGCCTGCGGCGCACGGTGGCGGTCTTCTCATTGGAGATGTCAAAGGAAGCCTTGCTGACCCGCATGATCTGCGCCGCCGCCCGAGTGGACCAGCAGAAGTTCCGCGCCGGCTACCTGAATAAGGAGGAGCGGCGGCGTCTTCAGCTCGCGGCCACGGAGATGGTCGAAGCGCCGCTATTCATCGACGACACGGCCGGGATCGGCTTAATGGACATCCACTCCAAGCTCCGGCGATTGAAGCAGGAGCAGGGGGACCTGGCGCTGGCGATCGTCGACTACCTGCAATTGATGAGCGGACGGGGGCGCTTCGAGAACCGGACGCAGGAGGTCAGCTATCTGTCGCGCGGGCTGAAGCTGCTGGCCAAAGAGTTGGAAGTTCCGATGCTGGTGCTGTCCCAGTTGAGCCGCGCTCCGGAGCACCGGCCCGGCGACCACGTTCCGCAGCTCAGCGACTTGCGGGAGTCCGGCTCGATCGAGCAGGATGCCGACCTGGTGGCCTTCATCTACCGTGAGGAGTACTACAAACCCGATCGTGAGGACCTCAAGGGGGTCGCCGACCTCATCGTCGCCAAGCAGCGCAACGGCCCGATCGGCAGGGTCAAGCTGCACTTCATCCGCGAGTACACCAAGTTCGAAAACCGCACGGTGGATTTCGAGGACATCCCGCCGCCGGAACCGGAAGCATAATCCGGGAGACGGGGCGGTCCGGCGCAGACTTTTTGTTTGCCTGTCGCTTGTGAGCGCACTGGCCGGCTGCCGTTCGCGCCCGCCGGCGGGCGCCTGGGCCGGTGCGCCGGCGTGCGGCTGGTCGTGCGGCACGCTGATGACCACACGCCACACCGGCCAGGCGTCGATGCGGGCCAATCGGAGCGCCCGCGGCCGGGATCACGTGTTGCCGGAGGACATCACCGTCGCCGAGATCCTCCAACAGGCCGGTTATGCCAAGGCCATGACCGGCAGACTTCCCCACTACCTCGATGAAAACGGCGACCGCGTTCAATCTGCCGGAGAACAATGGATTCGACCTCGAACGGCTCTAGCGCAACCATGTCCCGGCGCCGGATCGCAAAGACCTCAATGGCTACGACGAAAACGGACACCTGATCCCTGCCGGTGTGGGCGACCCGCGGAAGGCGAAGTATTCGGAGGAGCTGATCGAACAGGAGGCCTTGCGCTTCGTTCGCCAGCACGCGCAGGAGCCGTTCTTCCTTTATTTCGCCACCAGTTACCACATGGGCCGACCATCATCGACAAGCTGGGGGAGTTGACGGACCGCCCGGACTACCCCTCACTCAAGCACAAGGGATGGGCGGCCATGGTGATGCGGCTCGACCGCTTCACGGGACAACTGGTCAGCCTCTTGAAGCAACTGGGGATTTACGAGCGCACGGTCATCGTCATCGCTTCCGACAACGGCTATTCCCAGTGCGGCTATTTCGGCCGCGGCAGGGCCGACATCGGCTGGCCGGAGGATGAGTTCTTCCGCAACAAAGGGCCGTTTCGGGGCGGCCAGTGCTCGGTGCCGGAAGGCGGCCTGCGGGTGGCGTTCTTCATTCACCAGCCGTCCAAAGTCGACCCCGGAATCTCGGACGAGCCCGTGTGGCTGATCGATCTGTATCCCACCATGGCGGAGCTGGCCGGCGTCGAGATCCGGCGTCCGATTGACGGCCATAGCCTGTTAGCCCTGATGGCCGGGCGGCCCTACGAGTTTCCCGGCCGCCGCCACTTCTACTGGGAAAAGCGGGACGAGCAGGCGATTCGGCTCGGCCCTTGGAAAGCTTACCAGTCCCACCCGGCCCGCCCCATGGAGCTGTATCTTGTCGAGGACGATACCCATTGCGAGTGCGATTTGGCGGCGCACTATCCGGAGGTCGTCGCCGAGGCTGAACGGATCATGAGGGAAGACCGCGTGGATCACCCGTGGACCACAACCCGGGTGAGAAGCCGCTCGGCGAGCAAGCGAAGCGCAAGAAGGCCGAAGAGCTGGGCCACTTGCAGGTGGATGTCGCGGGCAACTCGACCCGCTAGAGCAGTCGGGAGCAGCTTTCCGATGAGCCGACCGCAAGGCGACGGGGAGCCTTTGTGGCCGGCGGGGCGGGATGGGGCTCTCCGGGCTTCGCACCCGGCGCAGCACCCGCAGTGGGAGCAGCGGCCGGGGACCGACGATGATGCCGTTGTTCTCGCGAAGGATCGGGCTGGTGGACGATCAGCAAGTGCCGATCCTGTTTGGAGAGAAATTGACGGGAAAGCCGGGCCGGTTCGACGTGGGCCTGTTGGACGTGATGACGCAGGACTCCGAGGTGGCGCCGGGGAGGAACTTCTTTGTCGGGCGCACCAAGGTGAACTTCCGGAAGCAGTCTTACATTGGCGCGATCGTCACGCAGGGTGCGCCAGGCGGGGAGAGGAGCAACAGCCTTGCCGGCGTGGACATGAATCTGGGCACGTCGGACTTTCTCGGACGCGGCAAGAACCTGCGCTTCTCGCTGTACGGGGCCAAGACCGCCACGCCGGGCCTGGTGGGCCGCGAGTTGGCCCACGGCGGCGGGATCAGCTATCCGAACGACTTGCTGTACACGCGCTACAGTTGGGAGGAGATCGGGGAGAACTTCAATCCGGCGCTCGGTTATGTGCGCCGCGAAGGGGTGCGGATCAGCTCATTTCTGGCGCGACTGGGGCCGCGGCCCGAGGTCTGGAACATCCGCCAGCTCCGCTTCATGCTGTATTACTCGAACTATTACAACACGACCTACAATGCCGATGAGACGCGCTACTTCTACATCACGCCGTTGGAGATCGAGCTCAACAGCGGGCAAAGTTTCGAGTACCGACTCCGACCACGGTTTGAGCGCCTGTTTGAACCGTTCGACATTCATGACGGGATTTCAATTCCGGTTGGGGAGTACTCGTTTCCGGGTCATGAATTCTGCTATCAGAGTGCGACGAACACGCCGTGGCTGTAGGAGGTTGAGTACCAGAAGGGATCGTTTTATTCCGGGCCCAGTGATGAGCTGGAAGCGTTTCTGCTGTGGCGGCCGAGCGCGCAACTGAGCACCAGCTTCGAGCTTCAGCAGTACTGGGTCCGGTTGAAGGAGGGGAGCTTCAACACGCGGTTGGCGCTGTTGCGGTTGGACTACTCCTTTACGCCGTTTATTGGCATTGCCAGTTTCGTACGATACGATACGGACTCCCGGAACGTGGGTTTGCAGAGCCGGCTGCGCTGGATTCTGAAGCCGGGCAACGAGATCTTCCTTGGCGTGAATCTGCGATTCAGACAGTAAAAATTACCCTTCCGGTGGGCTGAGGGGCTGATGAGGGCGGACTGCGGCGGCGGGGCCATGCGGCGGGCGGCTGGGGGCAGTTAGTCTCGCGTGACGGCCCCGGGGGCAGATCCCGCATCCGGCCAGGGGCCCCGAAAAATTTCGGCGCCCGGTTGATTTTTTCAAAAAACGGGTTGAGATCTTTATGTTCTTGTGCGATAAAACATAAAGAGAGGACTCCCGGGCCGTGCCCCCGAACCCTCAACAGGCCAGCCGCCAGCGCCAGATCCTCCGCCAACTGGCCGACTCCTTCCGCCGCCAGGTCCACTCCCTGCTGGCCTTCCGCGCCCTGCTGAAAGGCTCCCTCTACCAACTCGCGACCCGCTGCGGCAAACCCAACTGCCACTGCGCCTCCCCCAAGGGGCCCCTGCACACCGCGACCGTGCTCTCCTGGAGCCAGCAGGGTCGCACCCGCTTGCGCTCGGTCCCCGCAGCCGAGCAGGCTCGCCTGCGCCGACTCACCGCCGCCTACCGGCAGTTCCGGCAAACCCGCGCCCGCCTGGTCCAGCTCCAGCGCCAGATCCTTCAAGCGGTCGATCGCTTGGAGGAAGCCCTGCGCCTGCCGCCGCCCCGCCGCGCGGCCAAGAAACGGAGAGGCGCGTGAACCTGGTGGCTTTCGAACACGACCGGCAGTTCGTGCTCGAAGCTCTCCGCCAGGGCCAGATCGATCAACTCGAACCAGTCAGCGAAGCGGTCGAGGCCGACCTGTTCCGCCACCTTCTGGGCCGCCAGATTCTGGAGCGGCTGGCGGCCAGCTTCCCCACGCCTCGCCAGAAACAGGAGGTTCCCGTCTGGCTGTACCTGGCCAGCCAAATCAGCCTGCGCCTGCATCGCGCCGCCGGCTACCACGCTTTCCCTTACGTGATCCGCACCGGCGGTCTGCTGGCCGCACTGGGACCGGGGGTGGGCCGGCGGGCGGTGCAGCCTGACAGCGGCGACACCACCGCCTGCTGCGCCGGCTTCAACCACAAGAACCGCTACCCACGCCAGACGCCCTGCGATCCGGATTTCCTGCGCAAGTTCACCCGCGACACCGACAGCCAGCGCCTGCACAGTTGGTTCAACGCCCAACTGCCGCGCCTGCTGCGCTCGCTGAAGCTGTTCGACGCCGAAGGGCTGTTCCTGGGCGACGCCTCCTATGTCTTTGTCCCTGACAACCCGCACTATGAGGGCTCGGCGAAGCTGCTGTTTGATGAGCACAACCACCCGGTGGAGCCCGCGAAGGTGGACCCGCGCGACAAGCGCTACCAGTGGCGGCGCTGTTACAAGCTGGTCTCGCTGATTCACGTCAACCGCAGCCTGGATTTCTTCCTGGCGGTGGCGGCGCGGCTGGCGCCCGGCCATCAGCACGAGTGTCCGCTGCTGTACGCCCTGGTGGAGGAGTTTGTGCGCGCCGTGGGGCGCGGGGTGATGCGCGTGCTGGTGGTGGATCGGGGCATGCTGGATGGGGCACGCATCGCAGGGCTGAAGCAGGACTACCACATCGACACCATCGTGCCGCTGAAGAAGAACATGGACGCTTACCAGGATGTGCTGGGGCTGACGCGCAGCCGACACTTCCACTGGGAGCCGCTGCGGAGGCCGCCTCCACTGGCCGCCAAGCCGGCAGGCTCGCCCGACCCGGTCGTGGCTCGGCGGGAACAGCAGCGGCAGGCCACCCTGGCGGCGCGCCGGCCCGCCCCCTCGCCAGGCCCGCGCACGCTGTTGGGTCTGGCCCGCGGCGTCACCAGTTGGAGCGATTGTCCAGTGCCTCTGACGGCGGTCATCAACCGCGAGATCCAAGCTGAGGGCCAGGTGCAAGACTGGATCCTGGTAACCACCTCGGCCTCGATGAACGCGCAGCAGATCCGCGCCACCTACAAGCTGCGGACCGCCATCGAGGAGCGGCACCGCCAGTACAAGTGCTTCTGGGATCTGGCCAAGATGAGCGCTTGTCGGTTCTCTCTGGTGGTGGGCCAAGTCTTGTTCATCCTGCTGGCCTACACGCTGCTGGAAGCTTACCTCGTGCGGCGCCGCCGCCAGGAGCTGAACCGGCGTACGCGGGGCCGGGTGCTGGAGATGCTGCGACCCACCGTGGAGGTGGTCGCGGTCTACGTGCGGCAGCGCTTTGCTTTGTTCTCGCTGGCGGAGTTCGCCGAGATTCTGCTCGGATTGCCGGCGCCGGCGCGCCAGAAGTTGCGGCGCAAGATGCGGCAGCTCAAGCGGGAACTGTATCAGCTTCTGGAGAACGCCCGCGGCCCCTGAGCGGCGGCGCTGACGCTGTGCGAATGCTGGATTGACGTTGGCCCTCTCAGGGCTGTGTGGCTCTCAGAGGGAGGGGTGTCTGCGTGGGGGCCTACGTGGGGGTCTTCCTTCGGCTCTTCTCTGGCTGAGCGGCCGTCTGGGGGAACCAGAACTTCGGCGGATTCGAGCGCTCACCCGCGCTCGCCGCTTTTCTTCAGTTCACGGCTGCTGTACCCCGCCTCGGCCCCACTACGCCTGCGCAGTGTCTGAATCGCAGGCAAACCCCGGAAGGCGGTTGACAGATACTCCGCACTTGCAGTACACTCTGCCGCCATTGGAGGCCGTGATGCGACGGGTGCCCGCAGCCCTGCCAGCCTCTGAGCCACCCTCTCTTGATGCGAGGACCACCTCTATGCCCCTGCGTTTGATTTCCCGGCTCGTGTCACTGGTAGCAATCGTAGCGGCCTCCCTCTCTGCGGGATCCGCCGCGGCGATCCGTGCTCCCCAGCCCACTTCTGCTGGGGCGGAGCTTGGCCTTCCGCTGGTCTTTGAGGCCAATCGAGGGCAGGGCAATCGAGGTGTCCTATACTTAGTCCGCACCCCGGCTTATGCGGTGCACTTGAATCCCACAGAGATGTCACTGGTTCTGGGCCAAGCCAGGGGTGAAATCCGGCTCCGATTTTTCGGGGCCAGCCCAGCAGCTAAGCTGGAAGGGATCCAGCCGACCGAGGGTCGCAGCAACTACTTGCTCGGACCATATTCCACCAAGTGGCTGGTCAGCGTGCAGCACTACCGGGCTGTGCGGTGCCAGAGCCTCTACCCGGGTGTGGATTTGATTTACTACGCCCGCCAGCGCCAGGTGGAGTTTGACCTGGTGGTCGCCCCCGGCGCTTCTGTGGGTCCCATCCGGCTGAGCGTGGAGGGCGCCACTGAGGTGCGGGTAGATGAGCAGGGTCACGTGGTCCTGACTGCGGGGGAGCACGAGGTCCGTCTCTTGAAGCCACAGGCCTACCAGGAGAGAGACGGCCGGCGGAAAGAAGTAGAGGCGCGTTACGTGTTGGGCAGCCGGCGCCAGATCGCTTTCGAGGTCGCAGCCTATGATCCTGACCGGACGTTGATCATTGACCCTGTGCTTAACTATTCCACCTTCCTGGGCGGCGCCAGTGATGAGGTGGGCTACGCCATCGCCGTGGACAGCAGCGAAAACGCCTATGTGGCTGGTTATACCGCCTCCACAAACTTTCCCGCGACTGCTGGGGCCTTTCGGAGCACTCACCAGGGCGGAACTTACGATGCTTTCGTGGCCAAACTGAACTCCACGGGCACGGCGTTTCAGTATGTCACCTACCTGGGTGGCAGTGGGGATGACATTGCTTATGGGCTTGCGCTGGATTCCGCAGGCAACATGTATATTGCGGGTTCGACGAGTTCCACGAACTTCCCCGTGACGGCCGGCTCTTATCGGAGCACCTACGCTGGAGGGCCATCGGACGCGTTTGTGGCAAAACTCAGCGCCTCAGGCGACCTCCTGCTATACAGCACATACCTAGGCGGCTCTGGTGAGGATCTAGCTTTTGCGGTGGCGTTAGACGGCCTGCTCAACGCCACGGTGACCGGGGAGACGTCCTCCAGTAACTTCCCCGTCACGGCGGGGGCCTGGCGCACAAGCTACGGGGGCGGTGTCAGCGATGCCTTTTTGACTCGCCTGAACCCCGCCGGCACCACTCTGGTGTTTTCTACCTTTCTGGGGGGCTCGCTGGATGATGTCGCCTATGGGGTGGCCGTGGACTGGGCTGGCAACTCCTACGTGGCGGGGTATACTCAATCAGCCAACTTTCCAGTGACTGCGGGGGCCTTGCAAGCTACCAAACGTGGCGGATATGATGCGTTCGTCGCAACTCTGAACCCAACTGCAACGGCGGCGGTATATTCCACATTCTTGGGTGGGACGAGTGATGATTTCGGGATTGCCGTGGCGGCGGAGAGTCAGGGAGCGGCCCATCTAGCAGGCTACACGGCCTCGGCTGACTTTCCGGTGACCAGTGGCGTCGTCCAGGGCACGAAAGCCGCCGGCTACGACGTTTTTGTTAGCAAACTGAGCCCCGCCGGCGGAACGCTTTCTTACTCGACGTTTCTCGGGGGAAACGGTGATGACTACGGTTTGGCCATCGCTCTGGACGCCGCAGCTAACACTTACATCACGGGGGACTCCGCCTCCACCGACTTCCCGGTCAGCAGTGACGCGATCCAGACGGGACTCACGGGCATGTTCCATGCGTTCCTGGTCAAGCTGAACCCCACTGCCTCCAGCAGACTTTACTCGACGCTATTCGGGGGCGGAGGGTTTGAAACCGGCTACGGGGTGGCTGTGGACGGTAGGAGCCGGGCGTACGTGACCGGCTACAGCGTCTCGGCGGACCTCCCCACCACTGCCGGCGCCCCCCAGCGCGACTACGGCGGGGCCGCAGAAGCTTTCCTGATCCGCACCGTCGCCCTCAATGTGACACCCAGCGTAGGCGGAGCTAGTCCCGCGGCCGGCAGCGGGCTGACGCAAACCTTCACCTTCACTTTCTCCGATCCTAACGGTTGGCAGGATCTCGGCGTGGTCAACATTTTGATTAACGACTTCCTCGACGGGCGAGGCGCCTGCTATCTGGCTTACGCCCGGCCTATCAACGTGCTGTACTTGGTCAACGACACCGGCGATGGTCTGCTGCCCGGCCTGGTGCTGAACGGCACGGGCAGTGTGAGCAACAGCCAGTGCACTGTGACGGGCGCGGGCTCGTCCGCTAGTGGCAGTGGCGCCACGCTGACCGTGACTTTGAGCATCACCTTCGCATCCTCTTTTGCAGGAAATCGGATCATGTACCTGGCGGCCCGGGATGCAGCCGAGAACAACTCCGGCTGGCAGGCCGTCGGTGTCTGGAATGTTCCGGGAGCGTCCACGGGCTCGCCACGGGTGGTGAGTCTGAGCCCGGCACGTGGCAGCGGGCGGACTCAGAGCTTCACTTTCCAGTTTGCCGACGACGATGGCTGGCAGGACCTCGGGGTGCTGAACATCCTGATCAACGACTACCTGGACGGGCGTCACGGCTGCTATCTGGCTTACAGCCGGCCCCTGGGAGTGCTTTACCTGGTCAATGATCCTGGCAACGCGTTGTTGCCTGAGCTGTATTTGGGCAGCGCAGCTAGCGTGAGCAACAGCCAGTGCACCGTTTATGGCACTGGATCTTCGGTTAC
>FWPU01001541.1_pt1 | contig 68730 bp, 67 predicted proteins | sample 2228361 | NCBI WGS metagenome assembly FWPU01 (sample SAMEA103939777, study PRJEB20133) | metagenome
TGGTGACGCTCTCCCATTCCTTTTGTCCGATGCGGCGGCGATAACGACGCACCAGACCGCACCACTGCACAGCAGGCCAGTCATACTCCTGTTCAAGATAAGCACCCAATTCCCCCGCCGCTACAACCCAGACCTCCCGCCGTTCTAGGCGGCCGTGTCCCTTGTCAATCTGGACGTGGTCAGCAGCACGCCGGTCGCCTCCCTGCATCTCTATCCAGGCCCGGAGCGCCTCCTTCAGTTCACCGTGATTCTCTTTGATGAACCCCAAGTAGCCCCCCCTTTTTCCACGATGGCCTTCACCACCGTCCGCAGCATCACCCCGGCATCCATCGTGACCACTTTGCCCTTCACCGGCATCTCTGCCAGGAGCGCCAGGGCCGCTGCCATCACCTCTCCCCCCTCCACCCCCCGTTGGGCTAGTATCTGCCGGTAGCCCTGTCCAACCCCTGTGAGCACCTGCAGGGCGCTCTTCCCCTCTCGTCTGCTCCCCCGTAACGTCTTCCCGTCCAGGCCCAAGGTCCCCTCCGCCTCCCCCTGACCGCTCAAGGCTTGCCCCAATTCCTCAGCATCCAACTGGGCGAGCAGGTGCCACAACGTGGCATAGGCCGGCGGTCGCGGATGCTCCCACAGGTCAAAGGCCGGCGCCAGTCGCTCCCAATGAGCCTGACACCACAACCACATCCCTCGCAAACTGCCTTCCCCATGCACGGCAGCCAGCACCAACATCCCCAGCAAGCCTGCCAGCCGATAACGTCGCCCTTGTCGCCGCCGCGGGTCGCGCACCTGCTGCAAGCGTGCCATCACACTACCTCCTGCAGCCATCATGCCTGACCTCCTCTCCGCTTTTCCGGTATCTTTCTACACCCTCTATTATACCCCCTTGTTGGAGAACTGATAAGCCCTGGCGTACCCCAGTAGCTCTGGGAGTTACGCTGAAAGTGTGATAACATAGGATACATGGATCAGAAATTCGGAGGTCTTGGCATGCCTCAACCCGTTGCCTCGTTCAACATCGTCAAGGACGACCTCAGCCGCTTTGCCGGCCGCGGCCCGGCCTTCGTGACCTTCGGCGAGGTCATGGTGCGCGAGATGGCCGCCGACAACGAGCGCCTGGAACGCACCCGCCACGTTTACATCTCCCTGGCAGGAAGCGAGTTAACCCTCGCCGTCATGCTGAGCCGCCTGGGCGTGCCCGGCGCGTTCATCACCCGCGTCCCGGCCAACCCCTATGGCTGGATGCTGCGGAACGTGGCTCGCGAGCAGGGCCTGAACACCGAGCACTTCGTCTGGGCCGAGAGGACGGAACCTATGGGCCGTTTCCTCTACGAATTGGGACGCACGCCGAGGCCGGGCGCAGTCTGGTATCAGCGCAAATATTCCGCCGCCAGCAAACTGGGCGCGGGGATGGTCAACTGGCAGGCGGCCCTCCGGGATGCGCGCCTGTTCCATACCTCCGGCATCACCTTCGGTCTCAGCACCCATAGTGGCTACGACCGCAACCACCTGCTGGATGCCTTCGGCGAGGCGATGCAGTGCAAACCGCCCCAGTGCCTGGTCGGTCTGGACTACAATTACCGCGCCACCCTGTGGAGCGCAGCCCAGTGCAAAGAGGTGATGACGCCCCTGATCACCCAACACGTGGACATCCTGATCACCACCATTGAGGACATGGCCGAACTGTACGGCATGAGTTGTGGGCGGGTGAGCGCGGAGGATATCGCCAAAGGCGACATCGTTCGCCTGGAAGACGAAGATGTAAAGGCCTTCCTGGGCCAACTGATGGAGAGGTTCCGTCTGAAGGTCGCCGCCGTGACGATCCGCTATCCGGATACCCACGAGCAGCACCGTTGGGAGAGCGCGGCCATGGACGATGAGGGCCATTTCTTCCGCTCACCTGCCATCCGCAGCATCGTGCTCATGGACCGTCTGGGCGGGGGCGATACCTGGAACGGAGGGTTCTACTATGGCCTGCTGACGGAGGACGACAAGGCGTTGGCAATTCAGAAAGGGATATTGGTGGGCGATGCGGCGACGCGGCTCAAGCAGACCATCATGTACGACCTGCCGATCATTACCAGGGAGGAGATACAATCTCTGCTGAAAGCCGATGTTGCCGGCGGCGGCAAGCGCACTGCACGATAAAGGAACCGGAGGCCAAATCATGGGGCATCCAGATCGTCTTGAACTGATTCGCCGGACGGGCGTCATCGCCATCATGCGGGCCAAGAGCTCCGAGCAACTGCTTCATGCGGCGGATGCGATCCGCGCGGGCGGAGTTTGCGCCATTGAGGTGACCATGACGACGCCGGGCGCGCTCGCCATCATTGAGCAGGCCACGGCCAAACATGATCAAGGCGTCCTCTTCGGTGCGGGCACGGTGTTGGACCCGGAGAGCGCGCGGGCGGCGATCCTGGCGGGGGCGCAGTTCATCGTGGGGCCGTCATTCAATCCGGCGGTGGTGGAGATATGTCGGCGATACGGCGTGCCCGTGCTGCCAGGGGCCTACACGCCGACGGAGATCATCTCGGCCTGGGAGGCGGGGGCAGACATGGTCAAGGTCTTCCCGGCCAGCGTGGGAGGGCCGGCTTTCATCAAAGCCCTGAAAGCTCCTCTGCCGCAGATTGACCTGGTTCCCGTGGGTGGCGTGGAGTTGGACAACACCGCCGAGTTTATCCGGGCCGGTTCGGCTGCCGTCGGTGTGGGGAGTGCGTTGATCAACGACAGGTTGTTGGAGGCTAAGGACTTCGCCACCCTGACGGAACGGGCGCGCCGGTTCGTGGAGGAAGTGGCACGCGGCCGCGCCCGATGATCCGGCTGGCGATCGGAGGCACCGCCGCGCTATGCTATGGCACGCCGTCGAGAATTGGAAACTCGCTGGGACCACACCGGCTTGGTTAAGACATACGATCAAGGCCCGGCCGTTGGAGGAGAACAAAGCGGTAGGCGACGCAGTCGGTATTTCAAGATACGCAAGGCAAATACGATCTTCCTCTTCGGCGAAGAAAACCTCGTGAAGGCAACTGTAGGGGCGGTTTACGAACCTGCCCTACAGTTGCCTTTTATGCAGAGGTCTTACCGGCTTAGAAGGTGGTTTCCAGCGTCTGTGTGATTCCCGTCCGAGCCGCGATATAGGCTTTCTCTATGATCTCAATGGCGTGCCTGGCAAACTCGCCACTCAGGATCGGCTTTTTGTCCTCAACGATGCAATCCAGCGCATGGGCCAATCCTGTCACCTGCACTGGCGGCGGGGGCGTAAGGGGGGGAATCACCTGTACCTCTGTCCAGCCACGGATCCCCAAGTGGGGCTCGTCTCGGTAAAGCTCCAGTGTCAGTTCCTTCGCTTTGGGGCCACCTCCCGTGCTGGTGATCACGCCCTTCTGGCCGGTGATCTCCAGATCAGGCACGCGCGTTGCCCGCACATTCACCCAGGCTGCGTCCAACATGGCGAAAATAGAATCCCCGAAATCCAGTATAAGCAGCGTCAAGTCATCTTCTTCCACTTTGATGCGCTTGCCTTTATTGGGACCGCCTCGCACCACTACCTCCGGCTGGTTGATGCCCGACATGGCCGTCACCCGCTTGGCGGGGCCCAGAAGTGCGGTGAGGAGCTGCAAACGTTCAACCCCCACATCCCGCAACGGCCCCGCTCCCTTGCTATAAAACCAGGTAGGATCGGTGGGCCAATTATCAATGATCGCTGGCCCCCAGTGGGTACAACGGCTGCGCGCCCAGACGACTTTGCCGATGACCCCTTCATCCAGCAGTTTCTTGATGGCCAGGTTGTAGGGAAAGAGACGCCCAGCATCCTCTGCAACAAGTTTGAGGCCCCGCTTGGCCGCTTCATTGATCAGGGTCGTCGCCTCTTCCACAGTGACCGTCATCGGCTTCTGAGTATAGACGTGCTTTCCGGCCTGCAACGCTTTCAGGTTCAGTGAGTAATGGGTAGGGACATTGGTAAGGTTGACGAGAAGGTCAAAGTCTCCTTTGGCCAGCATCTCGTCAAAGTCCGTGTAGTAGGGAACGCCGAACTCCTCGGCGCGCGGCTTGGCGCGCGCTTCTATAGCATCACAGACCGCCGTCAATATCCCTCTATTCAACTCGCGGATATGGGGAAAGTAGCGGTTCCCCGATACGGAGCCGCAGCCGACGATGGCGAACTTGACTTTATCCATGGTGTGGACCTACTTCCAGTCGTACTTGGACATCAATTGTAGCATGAAGTCTCGCGCGTTCTCCACGCGCTCATCCATAACCTTCATGGGAACAAGGCGGCCGGTCGAGGTATAGGTGGGAGTGCAACCTTCGTAGTTCACATATCCCTTATACCCGACCTCGTACATTGCCTGCACCCAAGCTTCGTAGTTCCAGGTCATGTTTCCTTCACGGGGGCCCATCGCCCGCCCCAAAGGGACGCGCTCCACCGTGCCGTCGGGGTTTCGCTTGAAGTCACCACTATAGTGGCTGTGCGCCCAACGGTCACCGATGCGGCGCGCCGCGGACAGTACCCAATCGGTATCCTGCCACGCCCGTTCTCCCGAGATATCAAAACACAATCGGAAGTTGGGCGAGTTTACCTCGTCCGCCATCATCAGGCAGTCCATAGAGTTCCGCACCACGGGCGGATGATTTTGGAGGGCGAGGATCACCCCATCCTCCTCCGCGAACTTTGTCACGATCTTGAAGGCTTCCAGGCAATATTGCCATCGTTCGCTGAAGGTGGTATCCGGGAAGGCCCGTTCGTAGCCAGGACGTGCAATCTCGTACGTGCCCATCCCATCCCGCCGGCTGCTTCCCATCCAAGCGGTGAAGATGCGCAAGACGGGGGCGCCCAGGTCCTTGCATAGGTGGATCATATCCACCACCATCTGGATGTTGGCATCCCGGTGTTCAATCACCGGTGAAGAGAAGTCATTGTTGGCCGCGAGGGCACAGAGTTCAATGTCCTTCTTTTCCAGATAGGCGACAATCTCTTTGCGATCCCGTTCCCGGAGGAGGTAGGGAAGGGCGTGAGGAGCACGGCAATCCAGCTCAACACCCTGAAAGCCGAATTGCTTGGCTTTGTCAATGAATTCCTTGATGCTGAGAGCGGGGCCATCGTACCACATTCCTGCATAGGTAATGCTGTAGAGTCCCAGTTTCGGTTTCATGGCATACCTCCTCTTCTTCTTCTTTATCTTTTTGTGTTGTTGTTATCTATCGCGCCAGATCTCGTGATGTACTTTCACCTCCTCGTAGCGGGTGCGAGGCGGTTTCTCCTCGCCAGGATACCCTACCGGTACTAGGCAGAGAGGCCGCCATCCCTCCGGCACATTGAGGATGCGGCGCACGGTGGCCTCGCGAGATTCGTCGGGATAGATGCCTACCCAGACGCCACCAAGTCCCAGTCCGGTCGCGGCCAACAAAAGGTTCTCGGTAGCCGCGCTGCAATCTTCAACCCAATGCTCCGACAGCTGGGGCCGTCCCAGCACAGCGAAGACCACAGGAGCGTCAGCTGCCATCGCTGCCCACTGGTGAGTGGCTGCCAAGCGCTGTCGCCGTTCCGGGTCTCGCACAACGACGAAGGCCCAAGGCCTGATGTCGTGGGCCGACGGCGCGGCCATGGCCGCCTCCAATAGCAAACGCACTTGCTCGTCTGTTACCGGCTTGCTGGTGTAGAGTCGGATACTGCGTCTTGCCTTAATGTGCTGGATGATTTCCATGGTCGTTCACCTTATCCCAGATGGAGTTCAGACAGTGGGCTGAGATCGTGCCTTCTGAGCCTTCTCTCTCAGAGCCTGATACCAGGTTCTCGGTGCCGTGGCGACCTTTTCCTCCATTTCCACTAGCATCTTCATCCAGTTATAGTAAGGCGGCAGCACATCAAGGTATCTTATTCGCGTATAGGGTTCCTGAAGCACGTCGTCGCGATATGAGTTCAGTATATCCCGCAGTCGTTGCAGCAGCCGCTTCTTTCCTGAAATGAGGTTCTCTGCCTTCCTGAGCGCATCCAGCTGTTCATCACCGACCTGGTCGGCCTTGCCTCGTTTGGTTGAGGCTTCCGCAATCAACGACTCAATGGCCGATTTGGTCGCGTCTAGGTCTCCGATTTCGTTGAGGAGAACCGACAATTCTGCCCTTGTCGCCAAGACCTGCCAGCGCCATGACCTAACACTATATGCCGGTATTCGCCCCTCGATTTCCTTCAGCAGTGTCAGCATACGCTGGGCCAACTCCTTGCTCATGACCGGCCTCTGTACCCACGGAGACGAGAACTTATTGGTGTACTCGTCCTCCATAAGACGCGTTAGTTCATACAAATCATCGCCCACCGCGGCCTGGAAATATTTCACGGCATATTCTTTGATCAGGTCGCGCGCGCCCTTCTCAGGGTCAATACCTAGCCGCGCGATCAGGTACTTGTTGATGTCATCGTGGACATCCTCGGAGTAGGATGAGTAGTTGGTGATCCCGGCCTTACGCATCGCCTTGAAGTATGTCTCAAAGCGGGTGGGATAGGGGTTCGCGGTGAAAGCATGCCAACCCCAGCCTCCGATCTGACAAAGGTCAATATAAGGGATCCTCTTGTAGCGCGCCGGCAGGCCGCGCACCGTCCAACTATCAACCGGATTCTCTTGCCCCATGTCCAGGAGAAGCCAGTCTTTGTCTATGATACCCTGGAAAGTATCCGACCGGTCGTTGCTCAGGAGCTGGGTAAAGAGCGACTTCTCCTCTTCCGTCATGTCCCACGTTGATAGATAGACAGCCGCAGCAGGATGATATTTCCGCACCTGAGCTGCCAGTTCCCGCGACAAGTTAAGGAAGGTCTTAGGCCAGGGATGGCACTCATCACAACCGCAGCCCCCGTTGTCGTAGCCCCAGATGGCCAGGGCATCCACGACCGGAAAATCCTTGTAACTCTCATCGTGGTCGCGCAGGATGACCTCACGCGCCCGCGGTTTGGAAGGACAGAGCTGGTAAGGCCGCCAGAGCGAAGCCGCTGGCCGGGGCGTCTCAGCGATGAATTGCATCAATTCCGGGTCGGCACATTGGTCCGCAAAGACAACGTTGACCTCGTCAAGGATGGTCACCTTCATGCCGAGGGCATGGGCCGCCTTTGCCAGCTCCTTGATCTTCCGCCAGAATTGCCTGCTCGTCTCATCTGAGACCTTGATATCAAAGTAATTTCGCAGGCCGCCGCGCTCCAACGTCGTCCAGAAGTCGTTGAAGCCCATTGCTGCAACATCCTCCAGGAGACGCTTGTTGTCCTCCAGAGAGCGAACCTCATACCAGTTGTCGATATGAGCCCAGAAGTTCACTCCTCGCATCTCCATCGGACCATCGTATGCCATAATATCTGCCTCCGGGAAAGTTCTTTCAGAAGTACTGCAGGATGCCCAGCATAGGCCGGGCCTCTCTTATGACAGGTTGATCGGATAGCGTCCAAACTCATGCGCAGCCTGGAAGAAGGCTTCCACGTTCTCGCGCGGCGTGCCGGGCATGATGCAATCGCTGACATCCAGGATGTAACCGCCGCCCGGTGCGGCCACGCGGATGTTCTCCCGCACTGCCTCCCGTACCTGCTCCGGCGTGCCCCGCTGGATCACCCAAATAGCATCCACGTTCCCTGCCAGAGTGACTTTGTGCCCTATCTGCTGTTTGGCTTTTGCCAGATCCACATCGCCTACTTTCGGAGGGCAGAGGGTGGAAACGATGTCCACGCCGATCTCGGCCAGGTCGGGCAAGATGGCCGCCATAGGGCCGTTGTCAAAATAGTGGTACAACCCGCCGTAACTGTGTACCAGATCCACATTGGCCTTGATGACCGGCTTAAAAGCATCTCGCCAGATCTTAGGCGACCATCCCGCGCTTACGCCGAAATCGTGCCAACTCACGAAGAGTAGCGGTGCTCCCAACTCCATAATCCTCTTGGTGACCTTCTGGAAATGGTCGGCGCAGATTTGCAGCAAGCGATCAAACATCTGTCGGTCATCATAGTAAGCGAGCATGGCGTTGGAGATGCCCATTGCAGTGGTCATGATGGCTGTTCCCACACCAGCAGCCGGGTGCACCTGTAGGAGCCCGCGCTCGCCGATGATCTCCATGATTTCAGGCCAATTGGTACCTCGCACCGTGTTGGGGTCGGGGAACAGGAACTGGATTTTCTCTACATCCTCAGGACCTTTCACCAGATGCTCTCGGTGCGTGGGGCTGGGGCTGCGTCCGTAGCGCCCCAAAGGGTGAGCCAGGGCAATGCAGTCGGTGAGTTCCCCGGCAGGCGTGCGGAAGCGGCGTCGCATGATGTTGACCTCGCCGTCGTTTTCTACGCTGATGTCCACCGAGACGCCCGGCAAATCCCGATAGTCGCCGCTGAAGGGATTGCGGATGTAAGCAGGCAAGTTGAAATCAATGTCTATGCGCGGGTCCATATCAAACTCGGCCTGCAATTTCAACGCCTGCAGCCAATTCATGGGACCGTAGTTCTCGTCAACCCATAGCATCATGCGCGGGCTGATCGGCACCCGATCCGGTTCTTGGTGGGCGATGGTCGTCAATAGCCTCTGCTTGGGCGTCATCTGCCTCATGGGTCGTCTCCTAAAGAAGCAAGCGAAGGTCAAGAGCTGGCCGGTTAAAAGGTGGTTTCCAGGTTCTGGGTGATGCCTGTGCGCGCGGCGACGAAAGCTTTTTCCATGATCTCAATGCAGTGCCGCGCGTGCTCACCGCTGAGGAGCGGCTTCTTGTCCTCCAGGATACAATCAATGGCGTGCATCAGGCCCACTTTTCACACCGCTCCTTTGTTATACTACTCCATTCTACTCGCTGCACAAGGGGCAAATGGGTCATTTTTCTGTACCTGACCAGGCGCGGATGGGCCAGATTCGGGGCCCGCTTCCTCATCGGTGAGAGGTTCGTTTGGTTAGCTTCAGTTCAATCAATATCACCAAGTGTGCGGAGCCGGATAGCAACGCGCGGTCTGTTCTGCTATGTAATCCCCGTGCCAAGATACTTATGGAGCAACTTTCGGACCATCCGGCCATTGCGGGCAGTGCTTACTACGGTTATACTACGCGCGAGGCTGGCAGCACGATTTCCGCACCACCAACTCGCACGCCGGAGAAATGGGCCTCGCGTTCCAGAATCTCATCGGTGTTACAGACGATAAGGCTATAGTTACCTGACCTTAAAACATCCTCTACCCTCGCAGCAGGTCGCCAAAGAACTGATTAGAAGCATCGGAGATGACAATGCCGACAGTTCCTGTGCGGTTTGTTGTCAGGCTACGGCCAACGATGCTAGGACGATAGCCCAACTCTGCAATGGCCTGGAGCACGCGTTGTTTCGTTTCTTTGCTCACAAAACGGGTGTTATTGATCATATGAGAGACGGTTGTCTTGGATACGCGGGCCCGTTCAGTGACATCTCTAATGGTCGGTCTCATAGGCATTTCCTAAAGCAAGTAGTAAAGGAGGTTAAGATGCCCCTCCGCGCATCGCGCCGTGAGTTCCTCAAAAAGAGTGGCCTGGCCGTCGGAGCCGGTTTAGTGGGCTCCCTGTTGGCAAGTTGCCAGGCTTCCGCCCCTACAACGCCTCCTTCCCCCACGGAGAAGCCCAAGATTGCATGCTATGTGCGCTCCCAAGAGGGGCGAAGGTGGGTAGATGAATACAACACGGTCCAGAGCCGCGTGGAAGTGGCCGTGCAAGTGGACCCTAAAGGCGGTACTTATGAGATGCTGCAGACCCTTGTGGCAGCCGGAAATCCCCCGGATATGATCGCCCTGCCCGATTATCTGGTGGGGCAGTTTGTCAGCCAGAGAGTGATCGCCCCTCTGGACGACATGGTTCCCCAAGCACTTCGTGATACCTTCTTCCCCTCCCTGGTCAACAAAGACGGGCGCTTTGGCCGCTACCAGGGGAAGCTATACGGCCTTCCCGTCTCCCTTGATGTCTCGGTATTGTATTACAACAAAACTCTCTTGCAGGCAGCAGGAGGCGACGCCGAAGCCGGCTTTCGCTCGTGGGATGACTATGTTCTGTATGGAAAAGCCGTGACTCAGGAAGGCCGTGTCGGCTTTGCTATGGCCCTCACCGACACTAACAACCTCGGTAGTTATGTAGTATGGTTGTGGGCACAAGGGGGTGACTACGCCGATAAGGGGTGGACCAAATCCAGGTTTAACGAACCGGCGGGCGTGAATGCTCTCCAGTTTCTCCACGATCTGATCCACGTGCACAAGGTCACGAACAGCAACGCGACAACGGCCCACGAGTACGACTTGATGGAACGCTTCGCCACCGAGCGGGCGTTGGCCTGCCATGAAACCGGGACACTCTTCCGCTATGTCCGGTTTCTGCGGCCTTCCCTTCTCCCCGCACTTGGCACCTGTCCTATTCCAGGGCCGCAGGTCGGCCAGAAATCGGCTTTCATCACCGGGCTTCTACTGACCATGACGCCCCAGGCCAGGCAAAAGAAGGAATGTCTGGATTTCATGACATGGGCCACCACCAGCGAACGAGGCATGACCCTGACCGGCGAACTCGGCCTCCTGGCAGGAGTACCGAAGGCATTTAATCTGCCGGTTTACAAAAACGATGTGGCCATCTGGGCAGCCTTCAAGGAAGGTCTGGAGATAGGCAACAGCGTGCCCAACGATCCGCGCATCGTGGAGATCGGCACCTTGGTATTAGGCGCGTTCTGGGAGGCAGCCCAGGAGGAGGCAAATCCACAACAGATCGCCGACGAGGTCGCATCCAAGATGAACGCGATCCTGGAACGCTCGTAAGCAGCCGGCATGTCGGAAACAACGTGATACAGCGCCGGATGCGCAAACCGGCCCCAACCCACAAGCCCAGAAAAGGAGTAGCAATGAACATCATCCTCGTCGTCTTTGATACCTTGCGGAAGGACTGCATAGGGACCTACGGTTCTCCGCCCTGGGGGAAGGTACACACCCCTAACCTGGATGCCTTCGCCCAGGAGTCGCTCATCTTCACCCGCGTTTATCCGGAGAGTCTGCCGACGTTGCCCACCCGCCGCGCCCTTTACACCGGCCAGCGGGTCTATCCCTTCTTCAATGCCAATTTCCGACTCAAAGGCGATTTCGTCGGCGCGCCCGGCTGGGGACCGATTCCTGAGGATCAAGACACGCTGGCCGAGTTATTAAACCAGGAAGGCTATCGCACCGCTCTCATCGCCGACGTTTATCATATGTTCAAGCCTTCCAAGAATTTCTGGCGCGGCTTTGACCAGTGGATGTTCCTGCGCGGCCAGGAAGCGGACAAATATCGCAGCGGGCCGGAGCCGACCCAGGCGGAGATTGACCACTGGCTGCCGCCCGCACTGCAGACCGAAGCGCGCGTCGCTTTCCTGCGTCAATGCTTGAAGAATATGTACGGGCGGGAACGGGAGGAGGACCACTTTAACGCGCGCGTGTTGATTGAGGCCGCCCGCTGGCTGGAACAGAACCGAGATGCTAAGAGGTTTTTCCTGGTGGTGGAGAGTTTTGACCCGCACGAGCCGTGGTTTGTGCCGGCGCATTACCGTCGCATGTATGATGATGGCGATGGCCGCGAGCAGGTGTTATCCCTCTACCTTGAGGGCGGAATGCCTGCTGACCTTCTGCGCCGGACACAGGCCAACTATAGCGGTTTAGTGACCATGTGTGACCGCTGGTTTGGCTACCTGTACGAGACGATGCGCGTCTTGGGCTTGTTAGAGAACACGGTGATCATCGTCACGAGCGACCACGGCCACGCCATCGGAGACGGTAACTACATTGGCAAACGGGGTTATCCCTCCGGCCCGGCAGTCTATGATGTGCCCCTTTTCATCCGGCATCCGGAGGGAATCGGCGCGGGCCAATGCTGCGACCTGCTACTTCAGCACACCGACATCTCGGCACAGGTCTTGGAATTTGCCGGCGTCGCGCCGAAGCAGCCGCTCCATGGCCAGCCTTTCTGGCAGGCCGCGACGAACAACGGCAAACCGCTCCGCAACCACGTCACCGTCGGCTGGGGCACGGCGATCACGGTGATAGACGACCGTTGGTGGCTGAACTGCAAGATAGACGGGAGCGGCGTCTTCCTGTATGACCTAAAAGCACAATCGCCCTTCACCGAGAATGTAACCGATGCCCACCCTGACGTAGTGCGGCGGCTCTATGCCCAGGCAGTAGCCGATGCGGGCGGTGTGTTCCCCGATTATCTGCTGGAATTGGCGGCACAGCAAGCCGACGCGCCCGGTTGTAGCGCACTGGTTGCGCGCGTCTGAGCAACGAAAGGAAGCCCTCTCTATGAGCGAATTTACCTTTCCCGGCAACTTAACCACGGTGGATTACGCCGCTTTCCTCTCACAGCACGATTTGGTCTATCTGGCCCCCGCGCCCGACGGGATTGATGGCCTCCCCATCGGCAACGGCGACCTGGGTGCCATGGTTTGGACGCCATCTGACCGCCTCCATCTGCAAATCAACAAGATTGACCTGTGGGATGACGGGCCGGAAGGGCCGTTTAATTCCTGGGGCGATGCGGAGGAAGAATCCAACACTATGCTCCGCTCAGCGGGAGCACTGAGCCTCGGCCATGGTCTCCCCATCTTTGACCGTTTGTATCTTACTGACTTTGCGGCGCGCCTGCATCTGGCGGAGGCAGAGGTGGAGATCCGCGCGGCCACTCCCTTTGCCGAGATGGCTGCCGAGATCTTCGTATCCAAGGCTGCCGGCGTGCTTGTGGTACACTACCATGACTGGACGGAAGAGAAATTGCCGCGCCGGATTGAGCTGAACCGTTGGGGAAGCCGTGCCTTCCCCCACTGGTACAACAAAATCAAGCGCGACGTGCCGCTATCGCTCACGGCCACTCAAGTGGGATGCGACGCGACGCATTTCTGGATTTGCCAACCGCTGCGAGGGATGCACTTCGCGGTGGTCGCCCGCCTAGATGGACCTGCTCGCCCGCGCCGTGTGCATAACCAGGCCACCGTTTGCGAGAGCGAGCCGATGCAAGAATTTGAGGGCACAGTCTATGTGGCGGCAGTAAACAGCGAAGAAGCAAACGACCCACTGGCGGAGGCAAGGCGGCGGGTGGATATCGCAGTGGAACAAGGGTTTGTCGCGCTGCGACAAGAGCACCGACGTTGGTGGAGCAATTTCTGGCAGGCATCCTTTGTGGATCTTCCGCCGGAGCAAGATTACATAGAGAACTTGTGGTATCTGAATAGTTATCACCTCGCTTCGTGCTGCCAGGGGCGTTATCCCCCCAACCACATCTACGCCCTCTGGGCCTGGAATCGCGACGTTTTCCCCTGGGCACACTATTACCACTGGAACGACCAATTGCACGCCTGGCCGGTACATGCCATTGGGCACGGGGAACTGGCGATGCCATACTATCGCTATCGTCGCACCATGCTTGAGCATGTCATGAAGGACGCACGGCGGATACACAACTTGGAGGGCGCGTTCTATACTGACGTGGCGAACCGCAAAGGCTACCAGGCTGCCAGAGAAGAGGTTTTGAGCCACAATCTGACACCCGGCCCGCAGATCGCTGCCGATTTCTGGCGGCACTGGCAATACACGCGCGATAAGGACTTCTTGAAAGAGTACGCCTATCCGGTGATCCGAGAGGTGGCCCGTTTCTACGCGGGGATACTCCGGCGACGGGAGGATGGCCGCTATACCATCATGGAGAGCCAGCCTTATGAAGGCGTCCTGCGCCTGCGCGACACCCTGACCGATCTGGCCCACGCGCGACAGGTCTTTCGTATCTTCCTGGAGGCGAGCGAATTCCTCAAGGCAGATGGCAATCTGCGCGCTCGCTGTCGCGAGATTTTGGATAACCTGGCCGATTACCTGACCTTCCCCGTCTCCACCGAGTATGAGGTGCCCAAGCCGCCAGAGAACCTGCCTGACTGGGGTGGTGACGCGGTACCCGTCCGCTTCAAGGAGGTGAAGCCAGGCGACCCGACGATGCCGATCTGGTTCCTGGGCTACAAGGTAGGAACCAGTTCGGTGCACGGGCAAGAGATACCGAACGGCACTCTCGTCCACGAGGGGATGCGCGACCCTGCACGCCACATCTGGATCTTCACCTCCACCAACATGGCCCCTATCTTCCCGGCCAATCAGGTCGGTCTTGACCAGGAAGGCACGCCGGAGTTCGCGACGGCGGTCAATACAGTCAAGGCCCTCGGCCAGGATTCCGCGTCCTTCAGTCTCTACCTCATCGCCCGCGCTCGGCTGGGGATGGCAGAGGAGTTGCGTAAGTCGCTGGAGAACTGGCCCCAGGCCTTTCAAGTCTTCCCTAACGGTTTCTACCATTACTTTAGAAAGGGGAACCCACAATATTCGGACGATAACCCTCGCACGCTGCGCAGGGTCCGCGTTGCAGGCACGCAAGACGAATATATCTATTGGCCGATGGCTCTCTCTAACCATCACAGCTTAGAGGGCGGCCCGATGCTGCAACTCGCGATCAATGAGATGCTGTTGCAAAGTTACTCGGGTACACTCCGTGTCTTCCCAGCAGTGACAAAAGAATGGGAAGGAACCTTTCGGCTCCACGCGGTTGGAGGATTCGTCGTCAGCGCGGCGCGAGCAGAAGGACAGGCGACCTACGTTATTATTGAAAGCCGGTGCGGCGAGCCGTGTCGCCTGGCAAACCCCTGGCCCGGCCAACGTTTCTCTCTCTACCGTTGGGAAGATAGTCGTTGGGTTCACAAGCAAGAGTTAGAGGGCAAGGTTGTGGCTTTCTCTACCGAGGCCGAGGGCCTCTACCTCCTTTTGCCGTCCGAGAGGAAACCAGAGACATTGAGATCGGTACATTTCACCGGCCAACCCAACCGGGGCCCTAAGACATTGGGCCAAGCCCGGCTGGGGCTGCCGAAAGGTTTTTAAGGAGACAATCATGACCATTCGCTATGCCTTGCGTTTGCAGTTCCGCCCTGACCAGGATTCAGAGGCCGTCGCGCGCGAGCTGTCGCAACTTTGCCGGGCGGGCTACGTGGACGAAGTAATCCTTTTCATCTTCGCCGAAGAACTGAACAACGGCCACGAAACGCTGGATGAGATCCGCGCCTGGTTGGACACCATCCGTCCCTGGAAGGAAATGCTGAAACGGGAGGGGATTGAAGTGAGCCTCAACCCCTGGATCACCGTGCTCCACTGCGATCGTGGGCGAAAGCTCAAGCCCGAACAACCGTGGCAGCCGATGGTGGACTGGAAGGGACGAGCCGCCAGCGCGGTCGTCTGTCCGCTGGATAAGGGCTGGCAAGCCTACTACAAAGAGGCATTGGCTCTCTACGCAGCAGAAGGTTTTCGCGTCATCTGGCTGGAGGATGATACACGCCTGGCGAACCATGCGCCACTGGATTGGGGGGGCTGCTTCTGCCCACTCCATGTAGCGGAGTTCAACCGCCGTGCAAGAACATCCGCCACGCGCGAAGAGATATTAGCCCGCATCGTTCAGCCGGGGGAGCCACATCCCTGGCGGCAGATTTGGTTGGATATGTGGGATGAAACGCAGACCCAATGGGTAGAGGAGTTCCGCCGGGTGGTGGAGCCGAGCGGCGCGCACCTGGGGCTGATGACGAGTGGGCCGCACATGCACGCCTGGGAAGGTCGCCGTTGGGCGCGCTGGTGGCAGGCATTGGCCGGGGACCGCTACCCTGTGCACCGGCCCCACTACACCGGCTATACAGACATGATGGGTTGGAACCTCACCGGGGCCATCGTCATGATGGACATGAACCGGGTAGTGGAGCCTCCCGGCACAGAGATCGGGCCGGAGATTGAGACCGCGCCCTATGGTTGGTCCAAATCGCACCGGCAGACCGCGTTCCAGATGATGCTGGCTCAGGTTTTTGGCGCGCACCGGCACAACATCAGCCTCTACGATATGATGGGGAACTGGCCGAGCGAAGATGCAAACCACACTGCTTTCCTGGCAGAGATGAAGCCAACCTTGAATTGGCTGAGTGATCTCTTCCCCGATACGCTGCGCTCGCGCGGGGTCGGCTGCCCCTGGAGCGAGGAGATGGTGCGCCGCAAACAGACAAAGCCCGGCGCCACCTGGCGTGACCTCTATTGCCACCCCTTCGGTTGGCCGTCGTGGCTGGGTGGCTTCGGCCATGCCTTTCAGATGCGGAAAGACGAGACGGTGAACGCGCTGGGAGGCGACCTAGGTTGGGCCTTCACCGATGAGGAGATCCGCTGGCTGCTGGGGCGGGGGCTCCTGTTAGATGGCCCGGCGGCGAAGATCCTGGTGGAGCGCGGCTTCGGCAGGTGGATCGGCTTGAGCGATGCCCGCTTTATCACGCAAGAGGATGCCGTCTATACGGCGGAGGAACTGACGGATCCCCGCTTCACGATGCGGGTCGGCGCGCAGATCAAGATGGATGACCGCGCCTGCACGCAGCGGCTGATGCAGGGGAAGGTGGCTCCCGACGCACAGGTCATCAGCGTCTTATGCGGTCCCAAGCAACAAGAGGTGGGGCACGGCATCGTTATCTATGAGAACGACCTGGGCGGGCGCGTGGCGACCTGCCCGTGGGATACCGTCGGCTTTGATGGCTCGCAATGGAATATCCGCCGCGCGGCCAACATTGAGAGAATACTACACTACCTGACGCGGGGCCGTCCCCTAGGCTCGGCCAGCGGTGCGCCGTGGCTTGTCTCCCAATTCCTGTCCGACGGTGTGCGCTGGCGGGGCGTCGTCTGGAATGCCAGCCCTGACGAGACGACCACGATGCAGGTGCATCTGCCCGAGGGCATGACCGGCCCTATAGAAGTCACCCAAATAGATGCCCACGGACGGCGAACGCCTGTGGACTGGGAGAGCAGCGGGAGATTGCGTCTATCGCAGCCGCTCCATCAATGGGAGTGCGTCATCCTGCGCGACGCGAAATAGAGTGGGCACGGGAGATTTTGAGCGGGGAGAAAATCGCTTATGAAAGCCATCGTTTATCATGCGCCCAAGCAATTCAGTTACATGGATGTGCCTGATCCGGAGATCAAGCCGGATGAAGCCCTCATCCGGGTGCGCGCCTGCGGCATCTGTGGCACCGATCTTCACATCCACGAAGGAGAATTCCTGGCCGAGTTTCCTCTCATTCCCGGCCACGAGATCACGGGAGAGATCGCAGCGATAGGCTCTGCCGTGAAAAACCTGAAAGTGGGCGACCGAGTGGTGGCCGACAACACCGAACTGTGCGGCCATTGCTTCTATTGCCGTCGCGATCAGCCCCTCTTCTGCGAGAACTTCATCTCTCACGGCTGTAACGTGGCGGGTGGCCTGGCCGAATACGTGGCGATCAAGGCGGAGAAGATCTTCCCTATCCGCAACCTGTCGTGGCGGGAAGCGGTGATGGTGGAACCGACCGCCTGCGCCATGCACGGCATGGACATCATCGCCCTCAAGCCGGGTAGCGAGGTATTGCTCTTTGGCGCAGGGCCGACGGGGATCATCCTGGCACAACTCCTTCGGCTCAACGGCGCGGCCCGTCTCACCGTCGCCGCGCCGTCCGGCCCGAAGTTAGAACTGGTTGCCCGCCTGGCGGCGGACGAGGTGGTCGCCGTTGACCGCGAGGACTACAGCCGCCACCGCCGGCAACTCCTGGCAGCCCACCCCCACGGCTTTGATTGCGTGGTGGAAGCCACCGGCTCGCCGCTTTTGTGCGAGGAAGCAATCCAATATGCCCGCCTGGGCGGCCAGGTGATCGTCTATGGCGTCTATCCCGAATCGGCTCGCATCACCTGGAGCCCTTACGAGATCTTCAAGCGCGAGTTGACCATCAAAGGTTCCTTCGCGCAGACGCATTGTTTTGACCGCGCGCTCCTCTACCTGGAGAGCGGCAAGATCAAGGTGGACGAGGTCGTGACGCAGGAATTCGCCTTGCGGGATTACGGCCTCGCGCTGGAGGCTTTGCGCTCGCGGCAGGGGATCAAGAGCGCGGTGGTGCCGTAGGGAGCATATAGCATCGGCCCTCACCCTGGCCCTCCCCCGTTTCACGGGGGAGGGCGGCGCGGCAGCGCCGGATGGGGGCCTTTTAGCCATTTGCCGCACCTGGCCCTATTCAGGTCATCAGGTTGAACCGTTTGCACCTTGCCGGTAATCGCCCCGCGCAATATACTGGTATATACCGCAGAGGAGATTTTGTTTCTTTGTAGCGAGACACACTGAGGAGGCCAGTTTTGAGCGCATGGCAACCGCGCGGGATGGTGATTCCCCTGTTAACCCCTTTTCGCGATGATGAGTCTGTAGATGAAGCAGCGTTGCGAAGGCTCGTCTGCTATCTCATCGCGCAGGGTGTGCATGGTCTTTTCCCCGTTGGTAGCACCGGCGAGTTCTGGGCTTTGAGCGATGGTGAGAAAGCGCGCATCACCGAGATCGTCATTGAAGAGGCAGCGGGCCGCGTCCCGGTCTATGCCGGAACCGGCGCGCCGGGCACGCGCCAGAGCGTTGCCCTCACCCGCCAGGCTGAAGCGTTGGGCGCCGATGCCGTGGTCGTCATCACCCCCTTTTATATCTCGCCCAATCCCGACGAACTGTACGCCCACTATGCGGCCATCGCCGGGGCAACCTCTCTGCCGGTCATCCCCTACAACAACCCCGCGCGCACCGGCGGCATCAACCTGGCGCCCGACCTGATGGAACGGCTGGCGCGCCTGCCTAACCTGATAGGCTTGAAAGACAGCGCGGGCGACATGGCACAGTTTCGCGAGATACGTCGCCGCCTGCCACCGCCCTTCGCCCTCTTCCAGGGGCGCGATGACCTTTTCTACGAATCCCTCGTTGTGGGTGCAGTAGGCGGAGTTGCCGCTACCGGCAACGTCGCACCCGGCCTGGTGGTAGAACTGTATGAGGCATTCGTCGCGGGTGATCTTCCCCGCGCCCAGCGCGCACAGGAACGACTGACACCGTTGCGCAAGGCCCTGAGCCTGGGAACCTTCCCGGTTGTCCTCAAAGAGGCGACGGCGATGCTGGGCATCCCCGTAGGTCCTGCACGGGGCCCTGCGCGGCCCCTGAAAGAGGATGCACGGCGCGAACTGGCTGCCATCCTAGAACGCATCGGACTGATGCAAACACAACCACGCTAGTTTCTGCTCACTCGCCTATACAGGCGGTCATCAATCTTTTGGAGAAAGGCATCGGTACATGAAGAAAATCGGTTTTGTCGGCGTCGGCACGATGGGCAAACCCATGGCCCATAATCTCCTCAAAGCAGGCTTCCAGGTCACCATCTGCCCGCACAAAAACATGGAGCCGGTACGCGAATTGCAGGCCGCAGGTGCTCATGTCGTCAACACGCCTAAGGAGGTCGCCGCGGCCAGCGAGGTCGTCATCCTCTGCCTTCCCGACTCGCCCCAGGTAGAAGAAGTAATGACGGAGGCAAACGGCGTCCTAGCAGGAGCCAGGCCGGGCACCATCGTCGTGGATACCAGCACCATCCTGCCCGCTGTGACACAACGGCTGGCGAAGTTGGCCGCGGAAAAAGGCGTCAAGATGATAGATGCGCCTATGAGCGGCGGCCAGGTAGGGGCTATCAACGGCAACCTGACCTTCATGTGCGGCGGCGACGCCACCGATTTGGATGCGGTGCGCCCGGTGCTGGAGGCGATGGGGAAGAAGATCTTCCACGTGGGTGGGGTTGGCATGGGGCAGGTGGTAAAAATCTGCAACAACCTGATGCTGGGCATCAACCTCGTCGGCGTGGCCGAGGCATTTACCTTGGGCGTCAAGGCTGGCGTCAAGGCCGAGACGTTGAAGGAGGTTATCAGTGCCAGTTCTGGCCATAGCGCTGTGCTGGATCGCTATCTGCCCAACACCATCATGAAGAACCAGTACAAGCCGGGCTTCATGCTGGACCTGATGTGCAAGGACATCGGCCTGGCTATGGGCGCGGCACGAGAGTTAGGTGTGCCTTTGATTGAAGGTGCGGTAGCCACTCAAATGCTTGAATTAATGAAAGCCATGGGGCGAGGCAAGGACGACTTCACCGTCATCGCGACCTTCTACGAGGAGGTTGCCGGCGTCAACATCAGCACCGGCCAGCGCACGAAATAGCCTCCGGACCACGAAAAGGAGGGATGTTCGGTTGAACATCCCTCCTCGTGTACCGGCCTAGCTGCCGTCGCGCCGGCAGACAAAAGTGGTCACGCTCTCACCCTTTAACACGACATTTAGCTCGTCTCCCCGCGCGTGCCCTGGCGGTAGTGCTGCGACCTTCTCGCGGCGCGAGGAACGTAGTCCCAGGCCGAGGCGCCAGCGTGAGCCAATTCGTCGTGGATCTCGTTGGCACGGAAGAAAGCATCGGCCCAGTCGTCCTCAGTGCGGTGGCGGGTGTTGCAAATCTCTGCCATCCAGATAGGCACCCCAAGCAGGAAGGCAGATCGCGCGCAGTTCCTTATATGTCAAGCCTGTTCCTTCACGCCCCTTCAAAGAGATCACAATCTCAGCCCCCCTCCGGGAAGTAGTAGACGCCTTAGCATTCAGGTTATTTCGGAATGGTCTCCGGTCTCATAGCGACACGATCACGATCTCTCGCTCTTGCCCTTGGATGCGTTCCACTGTGTCAACCACAATCTCCCGAAGTTCGGACAACGGTCAGCTCGTTTGTTTGGGATTTACTGCAAGACCCAAACCATCCGGTACAGCGAGGCTCTGATAGTGCAGTATATCAGAACGATCGCCTTTTTCAAACTTTGATAGGGAAGGGAGCCCTGCACATCAGTACTTGACGCCTTGCCCTCCTTGTGCGACAATGGCGCAGGAGGACATCATGGCGCGACAGGTCACCATCACCGAGGCGGCGGCCATCCTTGGCGTCTCCCGCAAGACGGTCAAGAACCTCATTGCCGCGGGCAAGCTCACTGCCACGAAAGTAGGTCGCCTGCGCGTGGTAGAGCTTCCCGACGAGGTCGTGCTTCCCACGGAGACGAAGCCCACCATCCCAGAGCCGCCACCCGCGCCCGATGCCGCTTTGCTGGCTGCGCAACTGGCCCAGGTCCAAGCCGAATTGGAGGCCGTCAAGGCGGAGCGGGATTACCTGCGCAACCACGTCGCCCAACTGACGCAAAACGTCTCGGCGCTGACCGCGACGATCTATCAGATGACCGAGCAGAAGACCCTCCCCGCACCGCGACCGCGCGAGCGCGCCTGGTGGCAGTTCTGGCGCCGCGATTGAGAAAAGGAACCTCCCCGCCTAATTGTACGATTTTGAACTTGCCGATTACCCCGACTTCGGTTATTCTATACCCCCAAACAGGTCTTTCGGAGGTGTTCAAATGAGCGTCAACGTCGGCATGTGGAAGAAGGCACTACAAGTCATCCCGCGCCTGAGCAAAGAAGAGTGGATGGAGTTGGATGTCATCTCCAAGTGGCTCATCGCCACCCGCTCGGCAGTCCTTATCATGACCTTCATCTCCGCCGCCATCGCAGGTATCCTGGCCCTGCGCGATGGCAAGTTCAACTTCGGGTTGTGGTTCCTCCTGGCTCTCGGCCTGGTCCTGGCCCATGCCACCAACAACCTGGTCAACGACCTCACCGATCACCTGCGCGGCGTGGACAAAGGCAACTACTTCCGGGCCCAATATGGCCCGCAACCGTTAGAACATGGTCTGATGACCATGCGGCAGGTTCTGACCTACGTCATCGTCACGGGCCTCCTGGCAACGGCCTCAGGCGCGTATCTCCTCTATCTGCGCGGGCCGCTGGCCGTAGCGATCTTCGCGCTGGGCGTTTTCTTCGTCCTTTTCTATACCTTCCCCTTAAAGTACATCGGCCTGGGCGAAATCACGGTCCTTCTCGTCTGGGGGCCTCTCATGGTCGGCGGCGGTTATTACGTCATCACCGGCGATTGGAGCTGGAACGTCGTGCTCGCCAGCCTCCCCTACGCCTTCGGTGTGACCACTGTCCTTTTTGGCAAGCACATTGACAAGATCGCCGACGATAAGGCGAAGGGTATTCACACGTTGCCGGTGATCATAGGCGAGCGTGCGGCCCGCTACGCCGTACTCGGCATGATCGCCTTGCAGTATCTCTTTGTGCTCTACCTGGTGGCGACCGGCTTCTTCACCGTCGCGATGCTGGTCGTCTTGTTGGCTCTGCCGTTCTTCCGGACGGTCTGGGCAGTCTATGCCCGGCCTCGCCCCACAACCAGGCCCGAAAACTACCCTGCCGAGGCCTGGCCACTCTATCTCGTCGGCTTCGCCTTCTATCACAACCGCCGCTTCGGGCTTTTGTACCTTCTCGGCCTGATCGCGGAGGTCGTGCTGCGACGTCTGGTGCTCTAGTCTGCTCCGCGTGCGCCGTGCCAGGCGAGAAGGAAAGCGGTTCATCACCCAGGCCCAAAGGAATCAAAACCTTGTGCCTGGGTGATGAATACGAATGCCGAGTTCGGTAGCCCTCGGCATTCGCTCACTTATCTTGCCGGTTGCTTAACGCCGGTTGCCACGACCCCGCCCTGCCCACAAGGGGCGACCGGCCTCGTCCCGCAGAGAGACCATTTGGCCGCTCGTTTCATTGCTGATGCGTCCCACTTCCAGGTCGCCATTCTCGTAGAAGCCGACTACCGTAACCCGGTCGCCTAGGCGCGCGACGAAGCCTCGCTCCTGAGCATACAACCAGGCCCGATTTGCTACTTCCACGATTGCACTGTCCGCGGTCTTGATTACCAGCGCGTTCCCATCCACGGCGATAACCGTTCCGCTCACCGTTGCCCATTCCCCTACTACGGCCTGACCTGTGCCAGATCCATTGCCAAGTGACTCCGTGTTACCCCAGCCGTCCCATTGGCCGCCGGAGGGCACGACCTGCTGCGAGTTTAGTTGTGACTGGCCGCGGCGATAGCCGTTCTTTTCACCAGCGTTGTCGCTTGCCTTTGCCGTTGTGCGATTGATTGCGCCGATGACCAGCACGCCGATGAAAGCCACTAACAGAGTCCCTAAGACGATTTTCTTCAACATGGTCGCGTCTCCTTGCTTCTCATAAGATTCTGCTGGATTTATCGCCCTGGGGCCAGGGGGCCCATGACCTCTTTCCTTGTCCGGTGTTGGGTCTGGCCCTGCCAATAGAGCGCTATCACACTTCGTGTCACCTTGACGACCCATCGCCAGTGGATGGCAAAATGCACAACCGCTGCAACGATCAGCACAACTCCTGCCCAGGTGTGGATCAAATCCCACGTCGTCCGGCTGAACAGGAAATGGGGATCTATCCGCCCACCATCCGGCACCAGAAACAGGAAGTAGAGCCCGGAGAGAGCCGTGAGCGAGAAACTAACGGCGATCAGCGCATCCAGCCCCACGTTGAAGTGCCCTCGCCGGTTCATACACGCGCATTTCCCCCTCAATTCGTTGACGATGCGCCTGCTCATGCTCACCACCCAGTTCCAATGGATGGCGAAGTGGATGGCCGCTGCCGCGATCATCAGGACACCACCCCAGGTATGCAGGTCATTCCACGTGCTGCGATTGAACAAGATGCGTACCCCATATAAGGGGTTGCGCCCGCCCTGGTATCCACCGGAGGGCAGGTAGAGGAGATAGATGCCCGTTAGCGCGGCGAGGATCGCGCTGATAAGCAGGATCGTATCTATAAACCAGTTGATTTGCGTTTGCTGGGAAGGCGATCTTGTGTTTGACACCTTGGGTCCCCTCCATGAATGAGTTTTTCTCTCCTTTGCTTCTGACCCCACTCTATCATAGACTTGTGAAGAAATCGTGAATGAACACCGCATGTTTTGTGAAACGACGCACATGATCAGTGAAGGATGGCACAACCGTACGGCCTCATGTTGACATTCTGCCGCTTTTGGTGTTATCGTATGCAGGAATTGCCAATTCCAAAGTGGAGGTATCTTATGAAGTCCGCGTTGATGGTTTGGGGCGGCTGGGAGGGACATGAACCGAAGCAATGTGTGGACATCTTTGCCCCCTATTTACAGGAGCAGGGTTACAACGTAGAGATTGCCGACACGCTAGACGTCTATCTGGATCAGGCCAAGATGCATTCCCTCAACCTGATCGTGCCGATATGGACGATGGGGACGATCACTCCTGAACAGGAACGGGGCCTCTTGGAGGCGGTCAAGAGCGGCGTTGGCATCGCCGGTTGGCACGGCGGCATGGCCGATTCCTTCCGCAACAACACCGAGTATCAATTCATGGTCGGCGGCCAATGGGTCGCGCACCCCGGCGGCATCATAGACTATGAGGTCAACATCATCAATCATGAGGACCCCATCACCGCCGGTTTGCAAGACTTCAAGATGCACTCGGAGCAGTATTACATGCACGTTGATCCCTCTAACGAGGTGCTGGCGACAACGACCTTCAGCGGCGAGTACGCCCCCTGGATCGCAGGTTGCGTTATGCCGGTGGTCTGGAAGCGGCGCTGGGGCGCGGGGCGGGTATTCTATTGCTCCCTCGGCCATGTCGCCAAAGATTTTGACGTGCCGGAGGCCCGTACCATCGTCCAGCGCGGCATGTTGTGGGCCAGCCGGTAGGCGCGATCCCTTCTCCATCCCCTGCCCCCCTCTCTCGCCGGTTGAAGGGCGGACGGTTTTCGCTTTGATGGGGAGGTGGGAACCTTGTCCCCGCTCAGGGGTATGGGGATGTGCCCCATATAACCTCTCTCCACCCCCTCCCCCCTCCTCTCCCCGAATCGGGGAGAGGAGGGGGGACAAAGGGGGGAGAAGAGAGGTCTTGGCGGCGGGAAGCCCGCATGAGCACAGGGGACACCCTTAAGACCCCCGGCAGGGGTTGTACCCCCGTCGCGAGGGCCAGGTTCATAAAACTGTCCCCCCTCTCTCCCCGGTTCGGAGAGAAGAGAGTTATGGGAAACATGCATCCGCATTGATACATCGCAGATCAAGGCAGAGATAAATGAGAACAAAAACTAAGATCGGTGTGATCGGCTGCGGCAACATCAGCAGCGTTTACCTGGAAGCCAGCAAGACCTTTGACATCCTGGAAGTCCTCGCCTGCGCCGACCTGGATATGGAACGGGCGCGGGCAAAAGCGGCCCAGTATCATGTGCCCAAAGCTTACACCGTTGAGGAATTGCTGGCCGACCCGGAGATTGAGATCGTCGTCAACCTGACCACCCCCGATGCACATGCGGAGATCGGGATGGCAGCGATACGGGCAGGTAAGTCGGTACACAACGAAAAGCCGTTGGCGGTCTGTCGCGAAGACGGGCGTGCGCTGTTGGAGGCGGCGCGGGCCAAAGGGGTGCGCGTGGGCGGCGCGCCCGACACCTTCCTGGGGGGTGGGCTACAGACCTGCCGCAAGTTGATTGACGACGGCTGGATCGGCGAACCGGTGGCCGCGACCGCTTTCATGCTGTGTCACGGCCATGAGAGTTGGCATCCGAACCCTGCCTTCTACTATCAGGTCGGCGGCGGGCCAATGTTTGACATGGGGCCATACTACCTGACCGCCCTGGTGACGCTGATGGGCCCCGTGCGCTGCGTCACAGGCTCCGCGCGCATCACCTTCCCGGAACGGACGATCACTAGCCAGCCCCTCTACGGGACCAAGATCAAGGTGGAGACGCCGACCCATATTGCCGGCGTCATGGACTTTGCCAGCGGCGCGATAGGAACCATCATCACCAGTTTTGATGTCTGGGCAAGCCAGTTGCCGCGCATTGAAATCTACGGCACAGAAGGTTCTATGAGCGTCCCCGACCCTAACGGCTTTGGCGGACCGGTGCTCATCCGGCGCGCGGGCGCCAGCGATTGGAGCGAAATCCCATTGACCCACGGCTACACCAAGCAGCACCGCAGCATCGGCGTGGCGGATATGGCCTATGCCCTCCGTTCGGGGCGACCCCACCGGGCAAGCGGCGAACTGGCATACCATGTTCTAGATATCATGCACGCTTTCCACGATGCGTCGCGCGAGGGGAGACATGTGGAACTGGCGAGCACCTGCACCCGCCCGGCCCCTCTGCCGTTGGGCCTGCGAGAAGGCGAGTTGGACGAATAAGCCGGCGATCATGACCTGTCACAGCGACGCCTTGGCAGAGGCCGCAGAGCGTCCATAGGTCGCATTGGACACTAGATTTTCTCCCGCGCTCGCACCAGATGCCACAGCAGCCGGTTCACCGGCGCGGCCAGGCCCGCAGACTCCGCCGCGCTTACCAACGCGCCGTTGATCGCGTCTATCTCCGTGCGGCTTCCCCGGCGCACGTCTTGCAGCATAGACGAGAGATTAGCCGCCGTCGCGCGGCAGATTTCCTCGGCCCGCGCCGCTGCGTCGGGATAGGGGAGGGAGATACCCACCTTTGCGGCGATGGCTGCTGCCTCGCCCACGGCCAGACGCAGCGCGGCGCGGGCCGCGTCGTTTTTCACCAGCGCGCCGTTCGGCACATCCAGGAGCGCGGTCAACGGGTTGATCCCCGCGTTGATCACCAGTTTGCCCCAGACCAGCGAATCCACCTGATCAGATAGATCCGTTGCAAACCCCGCCTGCCGGAAGAGGGTGACAACCTCCCCCAGGCGGGCCGCGATCTCCGGTTTTGTGCCCACAGAGGTCACACCACTCCCCGCGTGGCGCACGCGGCCAGGGCCCAGGAGCGTCGCCCCTTCGGAGGTGACACCCTGCACCGTGCGGTGTAGGCCCACCTTGGCAGCCAATATCTCGGCATTGCCCAGGCCGTTTTGCAGCGTCAGCGCCAGGCCGGCAGGCGCGAGGGCAGCGGCGACCCAAGCCGCTGCGCGGGCCGTATCATACGACTTGACCAGCACCAGGGCCAGGTCGGCAGGCGCAGCGGCGGATGGATCGGAAGCAATGGGCACAAAATGAGTGTGCTCACCTTCGGCATCCACCAGGCGCAGGCCCCGCGCCCTGATCTCGGCGATGGCCTCGGCCCATCGGCTTAGCACAACCACTGAAGCGACGGGCGCCAGCCGTGCGGCGAAGAGGGAGCCCATAGCGCCCGCACCGATAACGGCGATGCGCATGGCAGGTCAAATCCTCAAGCCCTCACCCTCCCCTTGCCCCTCCCTCTCCCAATTTGAGGAGAGGGAGGGGATGGGGTGGGTGAGGGCCTACAATGTTCACTTCTCCTCCACGCTCTCGGCGAAAGCCGCGAACTCGGCCTCGGAGATGGTGAAAGTGTGCTCGGCAGAAGGGAAGCGACGCGCCTGCACATCATCGCGATAGGCTTCAATCGCTTGGCGGATGGTGGCGGCCAGGTTGGCATATTGCTTGGCAAAGCGCGGCGTAAAGCGGTCAAAGAGGCCCAAGATGTCGTGCAGGACGAGGACCTGCCCATCGCAGCCTGCGCCGCCGCCGATGCCGATGGTGGGAATACGGAGGCGACGGGAGATCACCTCCGCCACGCGCCCGGGAATCCCTTCCAAGACGATGGAGAAACAGCCAGCCTCTTCCAGAGCGAGGGCATCGGCCAACAACTGGCGCGCCGAGGCTGCGGTCGTCCCCTGTACCTTGTAGCCCCCCATCTTGGAGACCGATTGCGGCATCAGGCCGATGTGCCCCATCACCGGTATCCCTGCCGCGACGATGGCCGCGGCCGCCGGAGCGACGGACGCGCCCCCCTCCAACTTCACCACGTCCATCCCCGCCTCTTTCAAGAAGCGGCCCGCGTTATGCACCGCCTCGGCAACGCTGGCCTGATACGACATGAAGGGCATATCGCCCACCAGAAGGGCATAGCGCGCGCCGCGTCGTACTGCCTTGCAATGGTGCAACATCTCCTCCATCGTGACGGGAAGCGTCGTCTCGTAGCCCAGGACGACCATGCCGAGAGAATCGCCTACCAAAATAATGTCTATCTCGGCCTGATCCACCAGGAGGGCTGTGGGATAGTCGTAAGCGGTGAGGACGGTGATCGGCTCGCCGCGTTCCTTCTTGGCCTGCACTTCCAAAACCGTGACTTTCTTGCGTTCCGGCACTTCACCTACACCCCCTCTACGCTCTATACTGCCGATGATTATACTGCGGCGCCGCCCGGCTTACAAATGATCGTTATATCCACGGCCTATCGTCCATGATGCTACGATGATGGGCAGACAGTATGACGCAAGTCATAGCCAATGAGGCTGTTCCGCGTTAAGATATATGCAGATTCTCGCATGTACATACGTGACATGGATGATCAGATTTACGAGAAGGCAGCCCGTTACTTCAAGGCCCTGGACCATCCGGCGCGCTTGCGCATCCTCGCGGCCTTGCGCTACGGCGAACAGTGCGTTTGCCATCTGGAAGCCCTCCTAGACAGGCCGCAAGCCTACGTGTCCCAACAACTAGCCATCTTGCGCGCGGCTGGGCTTGTGCGGGATCGCAAGGAAGGCCAGCGGGTCTATTATGCCATCGCCGATGAGCGATTACCATTGTTCCTGGATCTCCTTCTGGGCGAGGCGTTGCGGCGTGCGTCGGCTTTGGGGCAACTTCCCACCTGCCGCTGCCCGGCATGCCAGGTTGCCATGGCTGCGTAGGCTGTGGGGGACCATGCAGCATCTTGGGGAGGTCACGTGCCGGTCGCCCAGAACAAGGCGTTTTCTTTTGGCGCGCGTAACATGCGAAAATCTATATATACTCAGGAGGTACATCTGTGCTACACATCAAGGTGTTAGGGCCCGGCTGCTACAACTGCCAGCGGGTAGAGCAAACGGCGAAGGCCGTCGTCCAAGAACTGGGGCTGGAGGCGACCTTTCAGAAGGTCACCCGTTGGGACGAGATCATGCAGGACAATATCCTCGCGACGCCGGGCCTCGTGGTGAACGGGAAGGCGGTGTGCAGCGGGCGCGTGCCCACCAAGGCGGAGATCACCACCTGGCTGACGACGGCGGAGATGGAATCTCCGCCTAGCGAGGGGAGATGAGTAAGAAAGGGATCACCTTGATCCTGAATGACCGCGAACTCCAGGAACTCTATCGCATCATCCTGGACGACGACCGAGAGGCTGCCCTGGCCTTCGTGAAGGACCACCTGCGCTCGTCGCTCCTAGAGGCGCTGGAAGGTGGCTGAAAAGTGCTGATCGAAGTGCCCGGTGCGGGCATGCGGCAGGTGAGCGGTCAAGGACTCGTCGGCAAGGGCGGGGGGCGATGAGCGACACGCTTATAGAGAGCATCGCTTTGGTGCGCACCATGCCTTGCCTAGCCGAGCCCGGCAAGATCGTCGTTGTCGGGAGGCCGAATCGTCCCATCGCCGAGGTAGAGCCGTTCCTCAACGCGCTCCTGCCCAACGTCATCACCTATAACCCGCAGGCCGGCGTGATGGCGCTGCGACGCAAGCCGGGCTTCATCACCCTCTATCCCGATCAGGTGATGATCACCCAAGTGAAAGACGTGCAGGAGGGGCTAGAACTCCTGGCCGCGCTGAAGGACTTGCTGAACCAGGTGTGGGAAAGGCGAGAGACGATTGCACCGCGCACGGCCCCCCGTCGCCAAGCGCGCCCTCTGGATGTCTATGCCTTGCTGCCGGGCACGAACTGCCGGGCCTGCGGCGAGGCTACCTGCATGGCTTTCGCGTTCGCTCTCATCCAGGGCCAGCGCAGGCCGGAAGAATGTCCGTCGCTGGCCGATGAGCGCTTTGCTGGACAACGACAGACACTACAGGAACTGTTAGGCATCTCTCCAACCGAAACTATTTAGGGAGCACTGCAACCATGGAACGCATCGCCACGACAACCGCCGCCGTAGAGCAAGGACGAGGTGTCTTCGGACAGATGTCGCTCCTTGATCGCTTTCTCACCCTGTGGATCTTTCTCGCCATGGGGGTGGGGATCGGCATCGGGTACTTCTTTCCCGTTGTGAATGCCTGGCTCGCCAGCCTTCAGGTAGGGACGACTTCCATCCCCATCGCCATCGGCCTGATCCTGATGATGTATCCGCCACTGGCGAAAGTGCGATACGAGGAGATGGGCCGCGTCTTCCGTAAGCCGAGGCTACTGGCCTTCTCCCTCTTACAGAACTGGGTCATAGGCCCGCTCTTGATGTTCGTTCTGGCGATCCTTTTCCTCCGAGACCACCCCGAGTACATGATCGGGGTCATCCTGGTAGGTCTGGCCCGCTGTATCGCCATGGTCATCGTCTGGAACGAACTGGCAGGTGGCGACCGGGAACTGGCCGTCGGTCTGGTGGCCTTCAACGCCATCTTCCAGGTGCTTTTCTATGCCGTGTACATCTGGTTCTTCATTACCTTCCTACTGACGCGCCTGGGGCTGGTGACGGGTTTGAACGTGCACATCTCTATGGCCGAGGCGGCCAAAACCGTTTTCTTCTACCTGGGCATTCCTTTCCTGGCAGGCGTGACCACACGCTTCTCCCTGTTGCGGTGGAAGGGGAGGGAATGGTTTGATACGGTGTTTGCTCCTCGGATCAGCCCGGTGACGCCGGCCGCCCTGCTATTCACCATTGTGGTGATGTTCTCGCTGAAGGGCGAGTACATCGTGCAACTCCCGCTGCACGTGGTGCGGATCGCGATCCCGCTCGTCATCTACTTCTTCTTGATGTGGTTTGCGACCTTCTTCGTGGTGCGCCAGATAGGGGCTTCTTACGGCGAGACAACTGCCGTCTCCTTCACCGCTGCCAGCAACGATTTTGAGTTGGCTATCGCCGTGGCAGTAGCGATCTTCGGCCTCAACTCCGGTCAGGCCTTTGCCACGGTCATCGGCCCTCTATTGGAAGTACCGGTGCTGATCAGCCTGGTCAACGTAGCCCTGTGGCTCAAACGGGCTTTCTTCCGCGCCGACAGCACGCTAAGGTCGCGGGAGGCCGCCGCGAACGGGCAATGATGCTCGCATAGACAAGAAATTCTTGAGACCGAGGAACAACCATCATGGACATTAGTGGCCACGTTGTTTATCTCGTGCAGAGTGGCCTGGGCAATCTGGGGGCTTACCTGGCGGCGCACGTGCTCCTTTGCCTGGTGCCCGCCTTCTTCATCGCAGGCGGCCTGTCGGCATTGGTGCCCAAGGAGTCCGTCACCCGCTTCTTGGGGCGGAACGCACCCAAGTATGTCGCCTACCCCGCCGCCGCCCTGGCGGGGAGCGTGCTGGCAGTCTGTTCTTGCACCATCGTGCCCCTTTTCGCGGGCATCTACAAGAAGGGGGCGGGATTAGGGCCGGCCATCTCCCTCTCTTTTGGCATCGGCATCGGCATGATCATGGCTCTCATCTTCAGCAAAGACGACATCGCCCACGCCGTTGCCACCGATGATGCCTTCGTCGGGCAGGGAGGGTTGACCCGTAAGACCGTGATCTTCCTGCTTCTCCTGGTGGCGCTCCTCATAATATTTGGCACGCTGAAGGTCCCTCTCCTTCTCAACTCCTATGCTCGCATCACCTTGCCGATCCAGGGCATGGATCGCTTCCAGGAAGCCCTCTACCGGCTGGTGCCTTTTGACGCCACGAAGGGCGAGGAGGGGATCAGCGCACAAGGGGCCATTCTGATCGGGCTCCTTGCCTTGATCGCCTTGACCGCCTGGCGCGGATTGAGCAGGGTCCACGAGGGATACAACCGTTGGACCTGGGCTGCCCTGGTGCTCGTCGCCTTGACCTTGGTGGTGGCGGCGGCGAGGATGGAGCCGGAGGCTCACGGGTTGGAGGTCTATCTGACCGGCAAGATGATCGGTGTCGTCCTGGTGATACTCGCCATCTGGTACATGGCGCGCCGGTATTTTGCCGACCACGAAATCCAGGAGTGGCTGTGGGAGACGTGGCGCTTCGTCCGCCAGATCTTCCCCTTGTTGATCGTGGGTGTCTTTGCCGTCGGGGTCATCCGGCGGCTCATCCAGCCGGCATGGGTGCAGGCCATCGCCGGTAGCAACACCGTCATCGGCAACCTGGCCGGCGTGGTCTTTGGCGTCTTCATGTACTTCCCCACCTTGGTGGAAGTGCCCATCGCCAAGATGTTTCTCACATTGGGGATGCATCGCGGGCCGCTGATCGCCTACCTCATGGCCGACCCCGAACTCTCTCTGCAGAGCATCCTGATCACCGCGGCGATCATCGGCCGTAAGAAGGCCTGGGCCTACGTCGGCTGGGTAGCCCTTTTCAGCACTCTCTCGGGCCTGATGTACGGATCCTGGGTGGACGGCACTAGCGCCTGGCTTCTTCCGCTCTACCTGACGACCTTCATAGGTCTGCTGGCCCTCGGTTTCCATCTGATCGGGAGGCGCAGCCAGCGCGCGTTCGCCACCACTGGCGCAAAATGATCCTGGACAGCGTTGAAAAGCAAAAATAAAACGAGCGACGCCAAACGGAGATATAACCGTGAATGATGTCATTGCCGTCTCGCAACTAACGAAAGTCTATCCCCAAGGTCGGCGGGGCGCCCCGTTGCGTGCTGTAGATGGTATTGACTTCGCCGTACGCGAGGGGGAGGTCTTTGGTTTCCTGGGGCCCAACGGCGCAGGCAAGACGACAACCATCCGCATGTTGACGGGCCTCTCTCGTCCCACTTCCGGTCAGGGCAACGTCCTGGGCTATGACCTGGGACGAGAGATCGCGTTCATCAAGAAACGCATCGGCGTTGTGCCGGAGGTGTCTAACCTGTACGACGAGTTGTCGGCCTACGATAATCTGGTCTTCGCCATGCAACTGTACGGTGTACCCCGGCGCGAATGGGCACCGCGCGCCGAGGCACTCTTAACTCGCTTTCGCTTGAGCGAAAAGCGCAATGTACCCTTCGCCAAGCTCTCACGCGGGATGAAGCGCGCGTTGACCATCGCCGCGGCGCTGGCTCATAGTCCGCCTCTTCTCTTCCTAGATGAGCCCACGACCGGCCTGGATGTGATGAGCGCGCGCAACCTGAGGCAGATGATCGCCGGCCTGCGCAACGAGGGGATCACCGTATTTCTGACCACTCATTATCTGGAGGAAGCCGAACGGTTGTGCGACCGCATCGCGATCATCGTCAGGGGGCATATCGTCGCCTTGGACACGGTGGAAGGGTTGAAGGCGGCCGCGCCAGGCAAAACGGAGGTCGTAGTAACGTTGGCCGACTCAGACGGCCACCTTGAAGCCCGGCGCGTTGAGACAGATGACGTAGGCGCGACGGTACGGGCGGTCCTGGCTGCCTCCGGCGACCGCCGCGTGCTGGCTGTGAACACCATCCGGCCCACGCTGGAGGACATCTTCGTCCGCCTGACCGGCCTGAGCGCGGACGTTATGTTGGCCGAGAAGGGCGGCAAGGGAGGGGGCAATGCTAGCGGATGATCTGCGATGTATGTTCTACATCGCCTTAAAAGACCTGCGCGCCTACTATCTGAAGCCGCCCAACATCAGTTGGGGCATTCTCTTCCCCCTTGCCTTTATTCTGGCCTTTGCCATCCGGAATCCAGGTGACTTACGCGATTTGGTCCCAGGTCTCCTGGCTTTGACCGTCTTGTTCGGTACCAGTTCTATGGAGGCCATTGTCATCGTCTTTGAGCGACGCATCGGTTCCCTGGAGCGGCTCTTACTGGCCCCCGTGCGACCACCGGCGCTTTTGGCTGGCAAGCTCCTGGGAGGCATGGTATTCGGGCTGACGGTGACAATAGCCGTGTTGATCATCGCGCTGGCCCTTTTCGGCGCAGGTAGCATCCACTGGCCCTTGCTGATATTCGCTCTACTCCTCTCGGCGATGGCTTTTTCGGCATTGGGGGCCTTCGTCTCTGTTGCGATGAGAGAGGTCTTTGAGGCCCAGACGCTCGCCAACTTCATCCGTTTTCCCATGATGTTCCTGGGAGGTGTGTTCGTGCCGGTGGCGTCGTTACCTGTGGGGTTGCAGGTAATCGCCCGCCTCCTGCCGCTGACTTATGCGGTGGAAGCGCTGCGCGCGGCGCTAGGGGATAAGCCGGCCGGGGTGGCAGCTCTGGATTTGATCGTCTTGGGTGCTTTCGCCTTGTGCTTTTTTGCGGCAGCCGTGCACATCCTGGTGCAACGATTGGAGTGAAGGGAGGTAGAGCATGCTCGTTGAGAAATACGACCTGGAGGTCTTCACCCATCTACGATGCTGACGTACCTTCGCCACGTTGAACCAAGGGAGGCCGCTACACCACTTTTCAGCCCTACCAGATCGCAGTTTGACGCGGAAGGGCGCCTCGCCGACATCTAATGATCCAGAATCACCCCGGGGCCCCAGGTTCCCAGCGACCCGGCCATGCTGGATGGGTACGGTCGTCGGCGCAGAAGTGACAACCGATCTAACCAGCATGGCCGATTAACGCTCCTGATGGGCTGACCTTATTAGCCGATATGTTCAACCCTCTTGGTCATTGGGGCTTCCCTTGGTTATCTCCTTCTCAGCCTTCCTCCCCCACCGATCGGTGTTAAACAGGGGCCAGCGTACCGGCGAAGATCAACCACGCCAGAACCGTCTTGGCGACGAGGCTCAGGATGATGTAAACCCGTTCGCCGTACAGATAGTCACGCCAGGAGCCGACCTTCTTGTACTGGAGCACCATATTGACGGCGAATATGTTGAACAACACAAAGAGCGTGGGCACAATGGCATAAACGAAGGCCGGCGGCTTGGCGTCCCCAGAGTTCACCGCGCCCATAAAGTACAGGAAGATCACGATCCAGGGGACGATACCAGCCAGACATCCATAGATGAAGGCCCTCCAACTGGTCTTGGAGGTTGTCTGATTGTGAACCTCCATCATGATGCCGAAGAGATTCATCATCGCGTTGATGCCAAAGAGGACGATCATCGTTCCCAGATCCCAGATGCCGACGAGCATGCCGATCAGCACAACCATCAGCGAGGAACTGAGGGCATATTCGTAGAAGCGAACGGGATTCATGCCCTTCTTCAGGTTTTCAACGTAGCGCCTGTAGCCGACGGTAGAGAGGTAGAAATGAGCCACGGCCGAGATCAGCAGGAACATCGCCACTGCCGGGCCGAAGGGAAGTTCGTACCAGAGCTGCGGGTTCGGTTTCAGCGTGAAGGTGGCTCGGTCAAAGCTGAGATAGTTGGTGAAGATGGGATAGGTCTTGTCGTTGCTGACCACCCACATGAAGACGCCCTGGATCAGGTGCAGAAAGCCCATGATCAGGTTGAAGCGACGGAGGCCCCTGAATATTTGATCGGTTGTAGAGGCTATGGGTACCTCTCTCGCTGTAGCCAATTTGACTGACATCTTGTTCATCTCCTTACTATTCTTATTTGATTATCTGAGGCGGCCCAGAAATCTTTCTACGGCCTGCAGAAACGGTTGCGGGCATTCCTCCTGCGGGACATGGCCGCAAGCCGGGATGATGACCAATTCTGCGTTCGGTAACTCTTGAGCCAGGCGAACGCTCTGTTCGGTCGGCACAACGCGATCATCGTCACCGGTGATAACAAGCGTCGGCACGTGTATTTCGTCCAGGCGTTTTTCCAGTCCCAACGGATGGCTGGCGAGCGTCAATTGCCACAAAGCCTGATCCCAGTTTTGCACTTGCAAGGGTTTACGGTAACCTTCCCACACCTCTGGCGTGATCTTAGCAGGGTCGTGCCATGCCAGCCTTGCGAGGCTCTCACCCATGCTTGCCAGGGAACGCGCGACCAACGGCCCCAGCCGCCGCGTTTGGGGAAGTGCAAACAGCAAACGTGTCCAACTTGGTGAGCCGCCGCCGGAATAAATGGCCGCATCCACCAACACAAGTGCTTCCACCCGTTCGGGATAGTTCAACGCTACGAGGGCAGCGATGGTACCCCCCGCCGAATTCCCTATCAAGATTCCTTTGTCAACACCCAATGTATCCAGCAGAGCCACCGTCAGGTCGGCCTGGCTCTCCGGAGCATAAGGGTTCTGCCTCTCCCATTCACCTGGCAGGGGGCGTTCGGTCAGGCCAAAGGCCGGACGATCAAAGGCAATAACCGTGCCCCACTCGGCCAGCGGTTCCATCACCTCACGCCAAGAGAAGACGCTGGCTGCAAAGCCATGCATCAACACCATCACAGGCACGCCCTGCCCAGCCATCTTATAATGCACCCGCAGGCCGTTCACCTCAACAAACCGGCTGTCGGGGTCCGCCAGTTGTTCCGGCGGCACCGTACCAGCGAGGGGAGGCACCGGGATCAGAAAGGGCCCTACAAACATGACCAGGAAAAGCAATATGACCGCGGTCAAGAGCCAGCGAGTTCGGCGAGTGGCGGGCTTCATCGTATGTAAAACCACCTTCTAAGGGGGAACTGAGTACTGGGCCTCTCAAGCCTCCGCCCGGCCCTACGAACCCAACGATCACTTATCTCCACCTTTAGGAATAGTATAGCACAGCGTAGATATTTTGTCAAGTATTTGAATAGATAGTGTGCAATATTTTAAGGTTTCTCTTCCCGCGCGACACATCAAGGAAACCGTCATTTGCAACCGAGACACCGATCGGCAAATGGCCCGCAAAGGAATGATGTGGTAAAATCCTGGCCATGGAAAACATGAACCAGCAACCCGGCCTAAACCTGGGCTGGGCAGCGTGGTCTGCCACAGGCAACCCAAAAGAACTTATCACCGCACAATTGCAGGCGATGGAGAGCCACCTGGACCGGCTCCTGGCGGCACGTCGGGACGAGGCAGCGCGCCACGCGAACATAAAGGCATCCCACGAGCGGCTGCGCGACTTCTTGAATGCGAGCGCAGTCACCACGACGGCCGGCGCGCGCGGAGTAGAGATGCGCCCCTCTGGTCCTGGCCCGTTCCCCTTAGTCGTCATCGTGCCGGACATCAGCATGGCGGCGGATAGCGAGGCTGTGCGCTTGGCGGCCCACCTGCGGGCGCGAGGTGCAGCCGTTGCGCTCGTGCCCCTGGTGCCGCGCATCCTGCACCGTCGGGTGGGCGCGCCGTGGGGAAGCATTCATACGGAACCCATATCCCGCCGCGAATGGCTCTGGCGACTGGCAACGCAGATCGGGCAAACGTTGCTGGGAGCCGATGCGCGCGCCATCTCCGCCACAGCGGAAGACCTGCTTGCCCGCTGGCCGATAGATCCCGCGCGCGTGGCTGTGATAGGCCTGGGCGATAGCGGGCTTTTGGCGCTCCTGGCAGCGGTGCGAGACGAGCGCTTCCGGTTGGTGGTTGCCCGCTGGCGCGCCGCGTTTGATCCCCTGGCAGAGGGCGCGGAGTGGGACAACCTGGCTCCCGGCCTGTGGCCGCGCGCGTTTGATCCCCACCTGGCCGACGAACTCGCGCCCCGCACCGTCATCCTGATGCAAGCGCCCTATGAGGTGCAGCCGGGCCTGCCCACGACTAGGGCCATCACCTGGGCAGAGACGGAGTTTGAAGCCGACGCGGCGGAAAGGCTTTTGGCAGAACATCTCAGGCTGGAAGAGCCGCCTCGCCTGGAGCCGTTGGCGCCACCCGGCGTCACAAGTCGCCTGACGCGCCGACAGGACGAACGCTTCGCGGCTTTGGAGAAGGAATATCGCAGGCTCATCGTCGCGGCGTCACGCCGTGAGCCGCTGGGCGGGCACGATCTAGCCAAGTTCTCCGACTGGCAAACGGAACGGCGCGCGGCCTTGTGGGATATCGTGGGCCGCTATCCGGAGCCGGACGCGCCCCTGCGACCCCAGGCGCGACTCAAGCACCGCGACCGAGAGATCGCCGTCTATGAGGTGTTGCTCCCTGTTTATGAGGGAACGTTCCTGCGAGGGCTTCTGGCCGTGCCGGAGGGAATCGCCCCTGGCGAGCGGCGCGCGGCCATCCACTGCCAGCACGGCTGGCAGGGAAGCCCCGAGGAGGCTCACAGCGAGGGCATCTATGCTGCCTTCGCCGATCGCCTGGCGCGCCGTGGCTACGTAACCTGGGCGCCCCAGGCCCATTATGCCGAGCAAGGAGCCGTGCTGCGCCTGTATCGCAAGGGGGTGTTATGGGGAGGAAGCGACTTCGGGCTGATGATCCGCTATCATCAGCGAGGCCTGGACTTCCTGCAAACCCTGCCGTTTGTGGACCCGGAACGCATCGGCTTCTACGGCCTCTCCTATGGCGGCTATACGGCCCTCTGGTACGGCGCGCTGGAGGAACGATTGAAAGTGGTGGTTTGCTCCGGCCATTTCAACAATTGGGCACGCAAGACGACAGATGGCGAGTATCGGGCCGCCTACATGATCACCAACGACCGGGAGATGTACAACTTCGGCCTTCTGAAGCGCTTTGACCATGGGGAGTTCGCCGCGCTCATCTGTCCGCGACCTTTCATGGTGGAATTGGGCGACCAGGACTTGGTGATGCCTCATTCCTGGTCTGCTCGCGAATACAGGCGGGTGCGCCGCCTCTATGCATCCCTCGGCATCCCGGAGCGGACGCGCATCCACTGGGGGCATGGCGGACATCAAATTTACGCCACGAGCACTTTTCGCTTCCTGGACCGTTGGTTACCCGCGCGGAGCAACGAGCCATGAAATATAGCGTCTATACGGGGATGACCCCTGAATACGATCTGGCCGAGGCAGCTGCCCTCTTCAAGCGACTGGGCTTTGACGGCGTGGAATGGCGGGTGATAGATATCCCGCCGGAGAAACGATCCGAGCCGCCCTCTTTCTGGGGGAATCACCGCTGCACCATCCCCTTGAGCCAGGTAGAGTCTCGCGCGGTGGAGGTGCGTGCCCTGACGGAGGCAGCAGGGCTAGAGATCGCGGCGTTGGCCTCGTATCTGCGGCCCACCGATCCGGCAGGGGCGGAGTCGGTGATGAAAGCCGCGGCCACGATGGGTTGTCGCCTTGTGCGCTTTTGGGCTTTACCTTATGACGGGGCGGTTCCCTATCGCGAGTTATACGGCAAATCCCTGGCTGGCTTGGTCCACATAGAGGCGATGGCTCGCGCCTACAACGTGCGGGCCGTTCTGGAGATACATCCGGGCTACATCATTCCCAGCGCGAGCCTGGCCCGTCGCTTGGTGGAATCCTTTGACCCGCGCTACATCGGCCTCATTTATGACCCTGGCAACATGGTCTGTGAGGGATACGAGGCTTGGGCCATGGGTATAGAGATCCTGGGGCCTTACCTGGCACATGTGCATGTGAAGAATATAGGCTGGTTTCCCCACCAGCGCGATGAGCATGGCACAGTGCGTTGGGAGGCTCGCGCCGTCCCTTTGCCGGACGGCATCGTCCCCTGGGGCGAGGTGATCCGATTGCTACGCGCCGCGGGGTACGATGGTTATCTTTCCTTGGAGGATTTCTCAACCGAGCAGCCGACGATTGAGAAGCTGGCTGCGGACCTAGCGTATTTGAAGCGACTCAATGCACGCTGAAGCGCTACACGATCAAGACGTAGCGGGAAACGCCCATAGCCGGCACAGATAACCGCCCTTAGCACCTCTGACGACGAAAAGCACCTCTTTTGCAGCGCGTATCTCATGTAGGCCTGATCATTCTCAGCGAAGGGAAGGTTTTATGCAAGTCGTATCTACCATATCTGAGTTACGGGCCGCGCGGCGAGCAATGAGTGGCCCGGTCGGCCTTGTGCCCACCATGGGCTATCTGCACGAGGGGCATCTCTCGCTGGTGCGCCGGGCGCGCGCCGAGAACGCTTACGTCATTGCCACTATCTTCGTCAACCCGACGCAGTTCGGCCCGCAAGAGGACTTCTCCCGCTATCCGCGTGACCTTCCGCGCGACCTGGCCCTGCTGGAGAAGGTAGGGACGGATCTGGTCTTTGCTCCACCGGTAGAGGAAGTCTATCCACCGGGGTTCTGCACCTATGTGCACGTAGAGGAGATCACCACACGGCTGGAAGGCGAGAAACGGCCCGGCCACTTCCGGGGCGTGGCAACGGTGGTCTGCAAGTTGTTCAACCTGACGCAGCCGCAGCGAGCCTACTTCGGCCAGAAGGATGCGCAACAACTGGTCGTCATCCGCCGGATGGCGCGAGACCTAGACTTTGACCTGGAGATCATCCCGTGCCCCACCGTGCGGGAAGCCGATGGGCTCGCGATGAGCTCTCGCAACGTCTATTTAAATGCCACGGAACGCCAAGCCGCGACGGTGCTTTACCGCGCCCTCTCGGCCGCGCGTGCCCGCTACGAGGCAGGCGAGCGAGACGCAGAGGCACTGCGCCGGGCCATGCGTGAGGTATTGGCCGCCGAGCCGCTGGCACGGGCGGACTACGTGAGCCTGGCAGACCCGGAGAGCCTGACGGAGCTGGCCCGCGTGGAAGGGACGGCCCTTGCCTCGCTGGCCGTCTATATCGGGAAGACGCGGCTGATAGACAACATCCTTCTAGGAACTCCACGATGAGGAGCCTCAGAGGAAGATCGTGACCGCGGTCACGTTGCTTGAGGTCAGAAATCCGATGCACAGCAGAGAACGTGTCCGACGCGCCATCAGGTTCCAGAAGCCCGACCGTCCCCCCATCTCCCACGCCGTCCTGCCGGCAGCTTCCCTCAAATATGGCTCCGCCCTGAGTGAGATCCTCGCAGAGTTCCGCGAGGACTTTGGTTGGGACTACATGGCGGATTTGCCCGTCCAAGACTTCCCTTCGCTCTACAAAGCAGGCCGCAATGTGGACGATTTCGGCACGGTCTGGCATTCCACCACCCTTGGCATTTGCGGCATCCCGGTAGATTGGCCCATCAAGGATTTGAGCCGCTACAGCGAATATCGGTGGCCTGACGTCTTCTCGGCGGGGCCTCCCAAGGGACGCCTGTATAGCGGCCACATGATGGGCTACGACGATCGCTGGTACGCGCGCGGGGCTTGGATCACCTATTTTGAACAGCTCCAGCAACTGCGCGGCATGGAAAACTTCCTCCTAGACATCGCCACAGAACCGAAGGAGTTCTACCGGCTGCTGGACGATATGTTGGACTTCAACCTGCGCTGGATTGATAAGTGGATTCAGTTAGAGTACGACGGCCTGCACTTCGCGGATGATTGGGGTGGGCAATATAGCCTGTTGATCAGGCCGGAAAAATGGCGGCGTATCTTCAAACCGCGCTACGCCGAGATGTTCAAACGGGTACACGACGCGGGCATGGATGTCTGGTATCACAGCGACGGCTATATCAACGATATTGCAGTGGAGCTCGTTGAGATCGGTGTGGACGTGCTGAACTGTCAGGTGGCCGTCGTAGGGCACGATTGGATTGCCAGGAACCTGCGGGGGAAGGTCGCCTTCCGCACCGATATAGACCGGCAGCATGTTTTGCCCTTCGGCTCTCCGTCGGAGGTGAAGGAAGAGGTGCATCGGACCTTCGCGGCCTGTGGTACGTCGGAGGGCGGCATCATCGCCTGTGGCGAGATCGGGCCAGATGTGCCGCTGGCGAACGTACGCGCCATGTATGAAGCGTTTTTTGAATACAAATATAGTTACTAATATAGTCTCAAATCGGCGGGGGTGGCCACACAAACATATTTGCGAGTCGTAGATCGGTTGCCCTTCCGAGACCATTGATAGCACGATTTGCGCCGAGAACGGAAACCGCCGGCAGGAATGATCTGAAGAGATTCTGTCATATTATCTTGCAAACAATTCAATAAGAAATGATCAACCGTCCCTTGGCTCTTGACAAGCAAAGGAAGGTGGTGTAATATAATTACATCACTCAAGGGAATTCCGCGATGGGCACTTCCATGCACCGTCTGCAAATATCACTCCCCCCGTGGCAGGTTCGGTTTCTGGCGGAGCGCGCGGAGAAGGAGGGCGTCAGCATAGCCGAGATCATCCGGCGGCTGATCCAAAACGAGGCGGAGTCAAACCTCATGCAGACAAGCGCCGAGTCGTTGTGGGCGATCGCCGGTATCGCCGAGGATCATGGCCCTTTTTGGGGAGACATCCCTGTAAGCGAACGCCCGGATTTATATCTGGCTGCCGCTGTAGTTTCGCCCAGGGGGAGGCAAAAATCTGGGGCACGCTCACGCCGGTCCCGCGAGAATCTTCGGAAGCCATGATATGCGCCGCGTCTTGATTGATACCGGAGCCATCTACGCTTTCGTCACCCGCACGGACCGACATCACCAGGAAGCCCGATCCTTCGTAAGGGAATGGCTGTCCCAGCGCGGCGCATTTGTCCTGCCGGACCTCATCTTCGCCGAGACGATGACTTTGTTGAAAGCCAGGCTGGGGGCCAAGGTCGCCGTGCGTGTGGGGCAAGAATTACGGCAGAATCCTGCCTGTCTATGGGTTGCCCTAGGGCCGGATGAGGAGCGAGACACATGGGCCACCTTCCAGCAACACCATGACAAGGGATGGTCCTATGCCGATTGCGCTCTCCTGGTCCTGGCTCGCCATCTTAAAATCGCAGAGGTCTTCGCCTTTGATGAACATCTCACGCAGATGCCTGGCCTGATCCGAGTGCCAGTCCTATGATGGAACGGTGCCGGGTTATGGGCGGCGCGCCCTTCTTCAACCGCGAACAGCCTCCGCCTCTTCTGGAAGCAAGGAGTGAGCCGAGATGCCTGAAACTTCCTTCGCTGGCTTCAGTCGTCCGCGCGAGAACTTCTATCGCTTGCCCAACGCCTGGTTTGATATCCTGGCCGAGCTGCGTGCCCGGGAGCAGCGCCGTCGCATCGCTTCATTGGTGCGCCTGGTAGAGTACATCATCAAATGGACTTGGGGACGGCTGGACTTTGAAGGATATGTGCGGCTTACCTTTGATGAGCTGCAACACGGAAAGGTCATCGGCCGGCAGGCAGGACGCCGCCTCCGCGCGGACCGGGGCACCGGCCTGCCGCGGAGCGGTCTCAACGAAGCCCTCTCCGACGCGCTCAGATATGGCCTGCTGGAGCGGATCACCGACGATCACGACGCCGCGCGGGTGCGCCACGCCTACCGGGTGAAGTTAGCCAGCGAGGATGCGCCCGACGAGAGAATGCCCGGAGGGCCCTTCTTGGGATTTCGTTCGCCCCAAACCAACTACTTCATCGTGCCTAAACTCTGGACCGACCTCACCGCCGACGAGACCTCGGATGTGCTGATCCTGTCGGTAGAATACTTGTTCCGCCACTGCTGGGGTTGGGGGCGAGCAGACGAAACGCACTGGTTCACAGCAGAAGATGTGGCCCTGGGGAGGCCCTATCGCACGCTGGGGGAAGACGGTGTGCGGCGCTACGACCGAGGCATCGGCTACGCGGTGGATACGGTACGCCGCGCCTTGGAGGCCGGGGTAGAACGAGGTTGGCTGGTATGGCGCATGGCGTTTACGACCTCCGGCCGGGAGGCGCGCGCTTACACGTTGCGGCGATTCGGCTGGCCAGCCGGCGAATGGCGTCCCCAGTCCTCCGATCTATCTGAACCATATAACGACCTAAACGAACCGGTTGTGAAAACGGCTCAAATTGACGATCTAAGTGAACCATTCGGCGATCGGCCCGAAGATGAAGAGAGGCCAAGTGTACCGCACAGCGATCTATCTGAACCTCGTACAGTTATACCTACTATAGATAAACCATCTCTCAGAAAACGACAACAACCCACCACGCAGGCGGGTGGCAAAACTGCCCTTGCTGCCGAAACGGTTACCGTCTCCCTCCCCTTGCCTTACAGAGGCACAACGATCACAGTCAAGGGGCGACCCTGGCAACGCGGTCAGCCGCTAGGCCCGGACGAGGTCCTTTTGTTAGACGATGAAGGCCCAGGAGAGAACCTTCTTGCCATCTCGGAAACGGAGGCCGCTCGCCTGCTGAGCAACGGCTTGCCAAGACAGCAACTGGGATGGTCGCCCAACTGGTTCTGGGCAGCAGATAGCGGTGACGATGCAGAGGACCGGCTCGCGAGACAGAAGGCGAGGCGGATAAACGCCCTGGCCGAGGAGATGCAACAAAGGATGCAGGACTGGGGGGCATGGACCTTGCCGGATGCTTTAGAACGGCTGGGTCTGACGCGCAGCCGGGCGGAGGAATGGCTTGCCCGCTGGGGAGAGAAGCGGGTAGGGGACTGGCTGAGAGTGCTGCGAAATGATCCGACCGTGCGCTCTGTGCCGGCGGTTATGTATAAACGCCTGCTTGCCGGCGAAGTTCCACCGGCAGGTGCGCATGATCGCTCGTAGAAACGAGCGTGCGCACATAATATATGCGCATTTGCGCAAAAGCCAAGAGACGGGTGATCGGACGCTTCAGCCTCTCTTCTGTGCTTGCTGTGTTGGCTGCAACCGGGCAAAGCGTCCGCTCACCTCTGCTCATCGGCGGTTCTCGCCTCGCCGATCCAGTGCACCCAGGTCGCGCCTATCCGCTGCGCCCCATTCACGAGCCCTTCATCTGCCGTCCAGAACTCCGCATGTGCCTCTTCAGCCAGAGCCATATATGAGGCATCGTAGGCCACCCTTTGCCCTAACCGTTCTGCCCAACTGAGGGAACGTAGATGATGGGCCAGCGTCGGCGCCACCGTCTCAACGTTCAGAGCCAAGATCATTTGTAAACCCGCAGTAGCCTCTTCCGCAGTGAGGGCGCCAACAACGATGGCTTTGCGCAACCCCGACACTACCTCGTATTCCCACAAGGCAGGGGCGAGGATTTCTGCGTCCGCCTCCTTCCAGGCCCCGAACCGTTGAGCGGCGCCTGGCGAGTAGGGAACGGGAACGACGAGGGCGAGGGCGATGTTCGCGTCTATGACGACCCTCATCGCTCGCTTCCTTTCTTCAATATTCGCTCCATCTGCTCTTCGCGTTCGGCGCGCACCTCTGCAATCAAGTCGCCGTGATATATCCCGTGTGTTTGGAGTATTTGGGCTCGTAGGTTGTTCAGCCCCGCGAGGGCCGCGAGGGCCTGCTGCCTCTCGTCATACGCTGCTCTTTGCCGAAGATATTGCGCCACGATCTCCCGTACCACGTCCGAGAGGCTGCGTCCCTCCTGATGAGCGATCTCGGTCAGCATTTGGTGTTGCTTGGGTTCAAGCAGGATCTGTGCCCGGTGCAAGCGTTCGGCCATATTTCCCTCCGTGTAGGGCATATTATACACCTGCATCTACACATGTGCAAACACTTGCCGACCGTATGCTACGCCCTCTCTCCCACGGCGCGCAGGGCCATCTGATCCAGGAACGCTTTATCTTCCACTCGTAGTAGATATGGATTGAACAACTGGCCCACGCAGAAGAGCACCAGAAGCGCGCCGAGGACGGCCATGACCGCGCCGGGGTTGAAGAGACCACCCACGAGACCCGCCAGCGCCGTACTGAGAGGCCACGTGAACTGCGCGATGAGGCGTCGCACCGCGAAGACGCGCCCTTGCAGCTCGTGGGGCGTTTGGGTCTGCCAGATTGCCTGCGAGTGTGCGTTCATGATGGGGGTCATGCTGTCCATGACGAAGGCCATTGCCGCGGTGAGGTAGAGGAACGGCGAGAGGCCGAAGACGATCTGCCCAAGGCCGGCGATGATCAGCGCTACCAGCACGCCTCGGACCCGCCGCGTTTTGAGCCCACCCCACGCGCTGATGAAGAACCCGCCGACTACGCCGCCGATGCTGAACATGGCACTGAGCAATGCCAGGGCCGTCTCAAAGGTGAAGCCGCGCGCGGCCCAGTCGGCGGCCAGGTTGAACTTGACGATGAGGGGCATAAAGACGCCCATGGGCGAACTGACGAAGTTGGCCACGGTGAAGGTGCCCAGGAGCCACAGCAACGGGCGGCGATGCCAGATGTAGAGCGCCCCTTCTTTCACATCGGCCCAGATGCTCTTCTTGGGCCGACCGCTCTCTACGTTCAGGTCGGCCCGTTTGGGCGAGGGGATGTAGAGGAAGAGGAGCGTAGCTGCCGCGATGAAGAAGGTGATAGCATCTATGGCAATGGCAAGGGGTGTACCGTCGCTGAGGCGACCGAGGGCCATGCCGAGGCCGCCCGGCACCAACCCTTGCCGCGCTAAGGCGGGTACGGAGATGATGGTGGCCGCGATGGCAGGCGAGAGGATGCCGGAGAGGGACCATATCGTTTGCATCATGCCGTTGGCCCGTGGCAACAATTTTTCGGGCACCAGCATGGCATAAGACGTATCAAAAGCCGAACTGTGAAACGCGCTGAAGGTTGCGAAGAGGACGCCGAGAACGATCAGGCTCCATAGTTGCAGGGTCTGTGTCACGATCAGGATCATCAGCAATAGGCTGAGGAAGCCGTTGGCCGTGTCCATCGCGATCATGGTGCGTTTGCGATCGTGGCGATCGGCCCAGGCGCCCGCGATCGGGGCCAGGAATACGATAGGCAAGGCAAAAGACAGGTTGAACAGCGAGAGGGCTACCGCTAACTCCGGCTTCTGTTCGGGGCGGGGATACTGCACCTGGGTCAGCCAAATGTTGAGCGCGAAGAGGGTGAGCGCGCTGCCGAATACCGAGATCGACTGCGTAGCCCACACGATCAAAAAGGTACGGAATCCTTTGGGGGGTGGTTGATAAGGCACGTTGTTGCTCCTTCCAAACGATCTTCGATGCCAACGTCCTCGTGCAAACGATGTAATTGCCGGGGGGGTAAAAGAAGGTAACTTGCCAGGCCGCAGCGCCCACCTATTGCACACAAGGGCCTGTGGCAGCAGGGTTAGCATTGATTATACACCACGGGCTGCGTTATAGCCTAAGTCGCTGCCATACAGTTGCGATCGTTGGGGACGGGTTCCCCAAGGCAACGCTCGCCAGGAGAAGGTCGCCCGGCAAGGGGGCAGAGGCGAGTGACGACAGCAGCCAGTAAACTAGGTTGGCCTGGCATCATGCGTTTGGAGCATAGACCCAACAGATCAAGAATAGTCGCGCCGTGCCAGCCGCAGCAGATTGCAAGCCTGCCGCGCGGCCACAGGATTGGTCTTTGCCCGGTCAAAGGCTCGGTACTGACAAAAGATGATCTTCCCTCGCCCAAGAGAAACCACTTCTATATCGCTGAACCAGAGCATCTTCGCCGGCTCTTTACGCATCTTCGTATTTTGCAACGCTCCCGCCAACACCTCGCCACCGAGCTCGGACAGTGAATACTGTGGTGTGACACCGGCATAGGGATCTCCGGCCAGAGTCCTGGTCGGCAGCCCGGCGAATAATTCACCCTCAGGCATCCAATGATAGCATCCCATCCAGCTCCCGAACCCCAGATGCAAAACGACCTCTAGGCCGTGGCGTTTCAATGCCTGTCGTGCGACCTCGTCGGCAGGAGCCAATGCGCCGAGTAAGCCGGTCTTTCCTGTTTCCACCGCCGTCAGGTAGCTTTCCCATTCCTCCGTCGTCAATGTGCTGGGCATCGCTACGAGCAAGACCTGCGCCGTATTCTCACCCGGAAAAGTGACGGCATGAACGCCGGCCGGGTTCTCAGGCCAGTCGCCTGCTTCCGGCCATTCCTGCGCGCCGACAGCAGGCAAAGCCCATATGCGTTCATTGCTCCTTGCCAGGACCTCCCCGGCGTGTTCCAGTGTAGCCTCTATCGTGTAGTTTCCTGTGACAGTGCCTATCTGTACGGCGACCTGCCCCAACTCCTTGATTCCCTCACCAGGAGGGACGGGCCGGCTGTCGGTAGCGATGACGGTGCCTGCGGGATCAGTTATCCGAAGTGCCAGCCGTTCATGGCCTGTGAGGGGGCTCCGATCTACCAGGGTGAGGTGTACCCTTATCCGGTCACCAGGGTTTGCTGCCGGGCGCTCAGCATGTAAGACGACACAATGCGGCCCGTTCAGACGGTGCATGGCGAAGTAGGCCCGTTTGGGATTTCGCCAATGGTCTAGCAAACCGGCATGGAATTCCCACGATACGTCGTTTAGTTGGGTGACGACGAACCCTGATACGCGTCGGTTGATCAACACGGCTTCAATCTGTCGCGTGAGCGTGGCAGCCTGCAAATCCTGACTGGCAGCAATTAGGTCGGACACGGAGCCGAAGGCCCGTTCCAGGTGACGCTTCGCAAAGCCGGCGTGCAGATCGGCGCGAAAGGTTTCCATCTCTTGTGCATCCACAAGCCCGCGTTGCTCACCATAACCGGCAACCACCGCGTCCAGATCGGCCATCCCGCCGTACCCCAATTCCGACACGAAGATTTTGCCCTGGTAGCCGCGTAGGCCGCGATAAAATTCTTCCAGTATTGGTCGGGAGCCGTACCCTTCTGCCACGATGTCTATCGTCGGCGTCGCCGTGCCGACGGTGCGCAGCCACTCGTAGACCCCCGGCGTAACCGGCGCGCCCACGTAGATGTGGACGTCCGGTATCGGTTCAGGGTCACTCGCTCTGTTGGGCATCACGCTGGCCCGGTCCACCCAGCCGAAGTCCTGATCAATGGCCAACGTGCCGCCGGAATTATCTACTATCACGCGCGTCGGGTCCAGCCCGCGAGTAAAGCGCAGCAGGGCGTCACCGGTGAGCGCGGTGATAGAAGGGTTCTCGTTATAGATACCCCAGAACACCACCGAGGGATGATTGCGATCCCGCTCAACAAGAGCCTGGATTTCGCGCCGGGCGTGATCCATGAGGCGAGGATTGTCCCTGATCCAGGCGAGGGGCGTTTCCGCGTATACTAGCAAGCCCAATTCATCCGCCAGGTCCAACCAACCCGGCGGCGTCGGCCAGATATGGGCTCTTATCAAGTTGAATCCTGCCGACTTAACCAGGGTCAGTTCGCGGACCATCATCTCACGGTCGGGGGGCGCGATGAGCGTAACCGGGTAATTTGGTTGGAGCAACACCCCGCGTAGGTAGATGGGGTCCCCATTAAGATAAAACTGACCCTGTGTCACCGTAAAATCTCGCATGCCGAAGCGGAGTGCGAGGGTATCACGCTCCACTCCATCCTCGGTGAGCATGGCGTGCAACGTGTAGAGGTGGGGATGCTCGGTGCTCCATGCTTCCGGCCGCGGGAGCAAGATGCGAAATGTGAAGCGTGGTTGGCCCGGTGGCACCGTCAGCGGGCAGCCTGCTCGGCCGCAATGTACCCATCGGCGTTGCCGATCTGCAGACGGAGGTTGGCAGGGCGTGAGGACTCATGGGCATTCTGCACCTCTACATCAATCAAAACATTTTCTGCCCGCAAGTCAGGTTCCACACGGAGCGCGTAGATAGCCAGGCGCGGCAGCCCGAGCAGTTGCACATCGCCCCACAAACCACCATAGGTGTAGTACCAGGATTGCTTGGAAGCCGGCGAGTGGCGGAGCACCATGCCGTCCACATCGGCACTTCTGGAGAGGCTGGCTACCCGCACGATCAATTCGTTCTCGCCTCCGATGTTGGCTGCGGGCGTGGCATTGAACCGGAACGGCGTGTAAGCACCTTCGTGGCTCCCCAGGTAGTGCCCGTTCAACCATGCCTCCGCGCGATAGGCAGCCCCGCCAAAACAGAGGCCGATGGTGCGGCCCGCCCATGAGGCCGGCAGATCAAAGCGCCGTCTGTAAAAGCCGACCCCTTCGGCATTCGGGCAGGCCACGTTCCAAGGAGCCGGCACCGCGATATCCCTCGCGTCTGCCGCTGGATAGTTCCCAATGGCCCATCCTTCCGCAAGCCCACGTGAGCGGGGATCAAACACCAGTTGCCAGGTGCCGGACAGGTCAAGGTATTCCCTCTTGCTTGGCACGCTCTCCATCGGCCAATCTCCCGGCTCTTTTTCTCTATTCTACCCTCGCTTCCTCTTGGCTGCAAGCGCGTCGCACGCGGCGGTCATGTTCCGACTTGGTCGCGTCATCGGTGGGCTTGTCGTAGAGATCGTCCAGGATTAACACGCTTATTCTAACTCATTCCTGACCCCTCATGTCTGAACATCAGGTTCAGGCCCCCCCCTTGACGTCGTTGGTTTATTGTGTCATAGTTTATGTGTAAAAGCGTTGGGCCCTAGCCCTGGCGTTCTTGCTATCCCACCCTGGCCGCCGGGCACTAAATTGGGCATACTCTAGAAGCGCGTGGCTATCTGTTCGCATGAGGTGAGGTAAGATGCTACAGACACTGATCTTCCTCCTCATCGTCGCCAGTTGGCTTTACTGGCTGGTCGCCTGCTTCCTGGTTTATTATTTCTTCCGGATTGAGTCGCGGCCGGAGAAGATCCCCGGCGGAAGGGATGCCGGCTTCACCCCGGCGGTCTCTGTTCTGAAGCCGGTGCGAGGAGTGGACTGGCAGGCTTACCAGAACTTTGCCAGTTTCTGCCAGCAGGACTACCCTGCCTATGAACTCCTTTTTGCCGTGGCCGACCCGGCAGACCCTGTCATCCCGTTGATTGAGCGTCTGCAACGGGAATTCCCGCAGCGCAGCATTCGTCTGATTGTGGCCGAGGCTTTCGGGGCGAACCGTAAGGCCAGCCTACTCCACCATCTGGTTAATGAGGCCCGCTATGAAATCCTGGTTGTGAATGACAGCGATATGCGGGTGACCCCCGACTATTTGCGTCGGGTGGTTGCGCCTTTGGGCGACGATCGTATCGGGCTGGTCACCTGCCCTTATCGGGGGGAACTGGCCTTGACCTTTACGGCTCGTTTAGAAGCGTTGCACATGGGCGCTGTTTTCTTGCCTGCTGTGATCGTGGCCCGCAAGTTTCTGAATATGCGTTTTGCCATGGGTGCGACGATGGCCCTGCGTCGCAGCGACCTGAATCGCCTGGGCGGCTTCGTGGCCGTGGCCGACTATCTGGCCGACGATTATCAATTGGGGGCGCGCGTGGCTGCCTTGGGCTTGGTGGTGCACTTATCTGACTATGTGATCGCTTGCGTGTTAGGGGCTACGACCTTCCGCGAGGAGTGGGATCGGGAGGTACGTCTGGCGCGTTGCAATCGCGTCTGTCGTCCTGGGGAATACCCGGGGATGTTGCTCACCTTCAGCACGCCGCTTGCCGCCGTTCTGTTGGTAGCCTCCTCTTTCTCGCCCTTGGGCGTGCAAATGCTGGCTATCTCCCTGCTTCTGCGTTGGGCGGTGGCCTGGTTTGTCAGTGGCTGCACGGGGGATCAGGAGGTGCGTCGTTGGCTGATCTGGCTGCCGGTGCGAGATATGTTGAGCGCGCTGGTTTGGTGTGTGGGTGGGCTGGGCCGGCGCGTCGTCTGGCGTGGTGAGGAGTTTGTGTTGCAGGCCGATGGTAGGATGGAGCCTGCCGTCCCTCTACCAAGGCCCCCGGTGGAAGAGAAGCGCGTTTGGCGTTTTTGAGAATCATGGGAGGAGGTGTGACATGTTCCCAAGCCGGTTCCGACCGGATGTATTGGTGAGGTCGGAAAGCAATCATACTGCCATATTGGCCTTGATCAGCGCTAATCTTCTTTTCAATATCATAGCCAATGCCAGTTTCCGGGTCTCGGCGTTCAGTCCTACCTGGCGCGGTTTCCTGTGGTGGCAAGTGGTGGGCAACCTGGCCGGGTTTATCACCGTGCTGACCCTGACCGGCCTCCTGCGCTATGTGCCGCTGCGCGTAGCTTATCCGGTCACCACAGGACTGGCGGTGCTCGGCGTGCAGGTCGTGGCCGCGGGTTTTCTGTTCCGCGAGGCGGTCACGCCCGTGCAATGGCTGGGTACGCTGTTGGTGGCAATGGGCATCGTGCTGATCGGCGCACGCTGACCCATGCGCGCCGTCATCCGCCTTTTTGATCGGTTTCTCCGCTGGCGACTGGGCGTATTTGAGTTCTGCTCTGATCCGGCCTGCCTGTTTCGGGTACGGGTCGCGCCCGCGCCTCATGCCATTCCCTTGCCGGGCGGCCAGGTGCCGGCGGACGCACCGATCTTGGAACTGCACCTGTGGAATGAGCATGTCCCTCGCATTCCGCCGGAGGGGCCTGACTTGGCCTGGGCGGTGCGTCTCCGGCGTATGCTGATCGCCACTTTTCGTTCGCTTGCCCGCCAGATCCCGCGCGACCCGCGTTTGGCTGGTGTCCGGGCCGTGGGAGGGGTCTCTGTGCTGATTGTGCGCGGCGACGGTCAGGAGATCACCAAACTGGTTGCGGGGCTGGGCTTCACCGTGTTTCCATATCGCAATCCTTTGGGGCGTTTCGGGGAATTCTGGGAGAATTTCTATACGTGGGGCCTCATGTGGGCGTTCAACGCAGCCAGCCTGAGGCAACGGCGTCTCATGCGCTTGCGCCGCGCTGAGGCATGGATGGCGGTGGATGAATTCCGTCAACGTTTCGGCTAAGAGCCTATCCTAATCACTGGTACGTTGCCTCCGCGTCCGACCATCCGTCCGCACTCATGTTTGAACCCCAGGTTCCCATGCTTGACAGCGCTCCCCAATCGTGGTATGCTACTTGTACGCACAAGTAGACAAATGACTCAGCGCGAGAGACTTTGACCGCCTCGCCAGGGGGTCATCTTGTGTCGGTGATTGATAAGAGGCTTGCCATCCCTTATTATGAGCAGCTGGCCGAGCTCCTGCGCCGGGAGATCAGCGAGCGAGAATCCCAAGGTGACCTCTATCGCCTCCCATCCGAGAACGAGCTGGCCAGACGCCACGGCCTCAGCCGCGCTACCGTCCGCCATGCCTTGGATGTGTTGGAGCGGGATGGTTGGATATACCGGGAGAAGGGTGTCGGCTCCTTCGCTCCCGTTCGCCGCGTGGAACACGAGCTGACCCGCTTGGTCTCTACCACGGAGGATATGCGTCAACGCGGCTGGTCTCTCATCTCCAAAGTCGTCAACCTGGAGCAAGTGGTAGCATCCCCTCACGTTGCCCGCGCCCTGGAATTGCCGGAGGGCGCCCGCGTTTATGTCCTCTGCCGTTTGCGCATTGTGGATGATGTGCCTTTATGCGTACAGACCGCCCATCTTCCCATCCACCTATGTCCCGCTCTGGAAGAAAACGACCTCACCAGTTCCCTCTATCGCCTGTTGGAGAGCCGTTACGACCTGCGCCTCTGGACGGCCAAAGAGACGCTGCGAGCGCGCGGCGCGACCCATTGGGAGGCCAGGCTCCTGCAAGTGCGAGAAGGCGCGCCGGTCATGTTCACCGAACGAATCACCTACGCATCCACCGGCGTGCCGGTAGAATATCTAGAAGCCGTTTGGCGCGGCGACCGCTACGACTTCAAAGTGACATTGTCAAGGCCGCCAGCGTAATCTCTAAGGACTAAACCACCTAACACATCTTTTTATGGAGGCTCCCCATGGTCAAACAGCTGTACGATCCCCACATGTTCAACTATATGTGGGAAAGCCTGGATCAGGACCGCTTTGTCGTCGGCACCTACTACATAGAGGACACGAAAGAGGATGCCGCCTTCATTGACCACTTGGCTCAGGTGCAACGGTTGGCGATGGAAGGTTCAACCGCCACCTGGATGGACATCAAAGAAGAGACTCCTGAAGTGCGGGAGCGGCTATGCAGCAAGGTCTTGAATTATCTGGAAATTCCTGCGCCGAAAGGGACGAAAAAGGCCATCGTGCAGCTGGGCTTTCCCATCGCTGCCTGGGAGGAGAACGTCAACGTTCCCATGATGCTCCTTTCTATCATGGGGAATATACCGGCGTTCCCGACAAACATGCGCATGCTTGATCTCTACGTGCCGCGCAGTGTCGCCGCCAAATTCAAGGGGCCTAAGTTCGGCATTGAGGGGCTGCGTCAGAAGTTGGGCGTGTATGATCGCCCTCTTGTCCTCCAGATCATCAAGCCGAAGATGGGGATGACCCCCGAAGAGACGGCGGCCCAGGTCTATCAGAGCGCGCTCGGCGGCGTTGATTTGGTCAAAGATGATGAGATGTGCAGCGAGCTCGCCAATTGCCGCTTTGAGGACCGGTTGGCAGCGGTGCTGAAGGCATTGGACAAAGCCGAGCGAGAGACCGGACATAAAACCCTCTACATGGTCAGCATCACCGACGAGATCAACCGCGTGGTGGATAAATGCCGCCGGGCCGTGCAGATGGGGGCTACTGGCCTTCTCCTGGCCTATTCTGCCGGCCTCTCCACGTTGAAGGTCCTGGCCGATGATCCGGAGATCAACGCGCCGATCTTGCTCCACGTCTCTCACATGCTGGCCCTCCTTTCCCGCATGAACTTCCCCGTCCTCTCCAAGTTGTGCCGCCTGTGCGGAGCCGACATGATGCTGACGCCTTCCATGTGGTCCAGCATCCCCGTTGCCTCGCCGGAGGAGTCGCTGCGGGTGGTGCAGACGCTGCAAGCGCCTTTCTACCACATCCGGCGCACCTGGCCCATGCCCTCGGCAGGGATGTATCCCGGCCTGGTGGACGTGCTCATCCAGGAGCATGGCATAGATTTCATCGTGCCGGCGGGCGGTGGCATACTCGGCCATCCTATGGGCTACAAGGCCGGCGCGCTGGCTTGGCGGCAGGCTATTGATGCCGTGCTGTCGGGCATGACCCTGCAAGAGGCCGCGCGGAAGTATCCTGAATTCCGGGCCGCTGCCGAACTGTGGGGCATTCGCCAGCGCCCGCAGACCGTCTGGGGCTATTCGGGGCCTGACTACCACCCCAAGTTTGCACCGAAGAACCTGTAGCGCGATGTCCATACCTGAACGGGAGGAAAACCGATGAAGCGCGTGGGCTTCCTGCTCAAAGTCAAGGCCGACAAGGTAGAGGAGTATAAGCAGCACCACAAGGCGGTCTGGCCGGAGATGCTGGACGCCCTCCGTCGCCATGGCTGGCACAACTACTCCCTCTTCCTGCGCGACGACGGCCTCCTCTTCGGCTATTTTGAGACGCCGGAGTCTTTCCAGGCTGCTCTGGCCGGCATGGCGCAGGAGCCGATCAACGCCAAATGGCAGGAGTTCATGGCCCCCTACTTTGAGGCGCTGGGAGGGCTGCACCCCGACGAGAGCATGATTGAACTGGAGGAAGTATTTCACCTGGATTGACAGACAAACCCATGAACAATCGCGAACGCTTCCATCGCATCCTTACCTTTTCTCCGGTGGATCGGGGGTTCAACCACGAATTAGGGTTATGGGGCCAGACCCTTGATCGTTGGCATCGCGAGGGGTTGCCGGAGGATGTGTATATCGGCGACCTGATCACGGGGTGTGAGTACTGGGGAATTGATCGCGTCGGCTATCTGCCCCTCCGTATCCTGGATATGATGCCCCCCTTTACGGAGGAGGTGCTCGCCGAAGACGAACGCTATCTGGTCAAGCGCTACGCGGACGGCCACGTGACGCGCGCCCTCAAAGAGGGTGAAGCCCACGGCACGCGCGCGTCTATGGATCAATATCTCTCGTTCCCTGTGGAAGACCGTGCCGGTTGGGAGGATGTCAAGCGACGCTACAACCCTCGTTCTCCTGCCCGTTATCCCGAATGGTGGGATGATGTGCGACGCTGCCTGTCAGGACGGGACTATCCCCTTGCCGCGACCCACAACGGTTGCTTCGGCCTCTATTCCTTCCTGCGCCGTCTGATGGGCACAGAGCGTGCCTGTACCATCTTTTACGACGATCCCGCCCTGGCCCATGAGATCCTTGACTACCTGACCGACTACTTGATAGAAATCCTCCATCGGGCACTGGATGGGGTAGAGGTGGATTACTTCAACTACTTTGAGGACTTCGCCTTCAAGACAGGGCCTTTGATCGGCCCCAACCTCTTTCGGAAGTTCCTCATGCCACACTATCGCCGCATTAACGACTTCCTGCGCGCCCACGGTGTCCGTCACATCTGGCTGGATAGCGACGGCAACACGGAGGTGCTGATCCCCTTGTTCATTGAGGCGGGCATTACCTTCCATTGGCCTCTGGAGCGCGCGGCCAACATGGACCCACTCAAGATCCGCAAGACGTACGGCCATGCCCTAGGGCTCGGCGGCGGCATTGATAAACGAGCCCTGGCCAAGGACCGCAAGGCGATTGAAGAGGAGTTCTACCGCCATGTGCCCCAACTGGTGGAGGATGGCGGCTACATCCCCTTCCTTGACCACACGGTTCCGCCCGACGTGCCCTACGAGAATTTTCTGTACTACCTGGAACTGAAGCGGAAGGTGCTGGGTTTCTGAACCGGTACAGCCATGGCGCAGTCTCTCGCGCCGCCCGACATCTCGTGGGCCAACTTCTGTGATTATATGTCTTACCTGCTCCATCGCCTCGGACGCGGGTAGATTGGGGGCGCGGCGCTCTTTATCACTCAACGGAGGTGCTGAGAGTATGAAATATGCTATGCAGAATTGCGTCAGCGAATGGGCTTACTCAACGGGCAAGCCCTATCGCGACGCCGGCAACGAAGTTGAACTGGACGTCCTCTTCACCGATCCAGAAGGTGTGGAGCGGCGTGTGCCTGCCTTCTGGGCCGGTGAGCAGACCTGGCGGGTGCGTTATTCCTCGCCTAAGCTAGGGATTCACCGCTACCGTACCCTTTGCTCCGATCCCACCAACCCCGACCTCCACGGTCAGGAAGGGACGTTAGAGGTAGTGCCCTATGAAGGAACCAATCCCCTCCTCAGGCATGGGCATCTGCGCGTGGCGGCAGACCGTCGTCACCTGGAGCATCGCGACGGTACTCCTTTTTTCTGGCTAGGCGATACCTGGTGGATGGGCCTGTGTCGGCGATTGCGCTGGCCGGATGGATTCCAGGAGTTGACCGCCGACCGGGTGGCGAAAGGGTTTACCGTCGTGCAAATCGTCGCCGGCCTCTACCCCGACATGGAACCTTTTGATGAGCGCGGGGCGAACGAGGCGGGTTTCCCCTGGGAGCGGGATTTCTCGCGCCTCAATCCGTCCTACTTTGACATGGCCGACCTGCGCATTGCCCATCTGGTGCGCTCCGGCCTTGTGCCTTGTATCGTCGGTTCGTGGGGCTATTTCATGGAGTTCGCCGGCGCCACAGTGCTCAAGAAGCACTGGCGAAACCTGGTGGCCCGCTACGGCGCATATCCGGTAGTGTGGTGCACGGCAGGAGAGGCTTTGATGGGCTACTATCTCCATCCCAGGGAGGGCGCCGAACTGGAGAAGTGGCAGAAGGAGACGCGCGCCGCCTGGTCAGACGTCATCCGCACCATCCGCGCTTTGGATTCTTTCCAGAACCCGATCACCATTCATCCGACGCAGTACGGCCATGAACAAGTGGATGATCCCTCTCTGCTGGATGTGGATATGCTCCAGACCGGGCACTCCGGCTATGCCAGCCTAGCGAACACGGTGAACATGGTGGCCGCGTCGCTGGCCCACGAGCCTAAGATGCCCGTACTCGTCGGCGAAGTAAACTACGAGGGGATCATGGAATCCAGCCGCGAGGAGATACAACGCTTTTTGTTCTGGTCTTGCCTGCTATCGGGGACTGCCGGCCATACTTATGGGGCCAACGGCATCTGGCAGTTCAACACGCGCGAGAAGCCTTACGGCCCCTCACCTCACGGCACCTCATGGGGCGACACGCCGTGGGAGGATGCCTATCGTCTGCCTGGTTCCGGTCAGTTGGGATTGGGGAAGCGTTTGCTGGAACGGTATCCCTGGTGGCAATTCCAACCGCATCCGGAATGGGTGGAGCCTCACCAGACTAAGGAGAACCGCCTATCAGCCTATGCCGCCGGCATTCCCGGCAAGGTGCGGATCGTCTATTTTACCCCCGACGGGACGAATTGGGCTGCCTGGGGGGGCAAGATGGCGATCAAATCTCTGGAGCCCGGCCACGCTTATCGCGCCTTCTTCTTTGACCCGAAAACCGGCAAAGAGCATGATCTGGGCCAGGCCGCGGCGAACGCTCAGGGCGATTACATTGTTCCCAAGCCGCCGATCATTCAGGATTGGGTGTTGGTGCTGGAGAGGTAAAGGGTAACGATGAGGTCGCGCGGCGGAGGAAGGCAGGGAGGGGAGCCTGCTCCCGACACTATGCCTTCCTCCGCAGCACCTGTCCCGGGCGCGCGCCGGTGTGTCTGCCGTTCTCCAGGACGATCTCGCCGTTGACCAGCACCGCGGCGATGCCAACCGGGTCCTGCGCGGGATCGGCGATAGTCCCCTTGTCGGCGATCTCGTTCTCGTCGAAGATGACGATGTCGGCCCAGGCTCCTTCCCGGAGTTCCCCCCGGTCGGTCAGGCCGAAGCGCGCTGCCGGAATCCCCGTGCTGTGGTGGATCACTTCTTCCAATGTCGCGCTGCGCCGCTCGCGCACGTAGCGCCGGATGGCCCAGGGATAGGCCCCGTAGTTGCGCGGGTGGTCAATCTCCTTCGCCAGCAGGCCGACTTGCGACCAGCCCATGCCGTCGCTGATCAGCGAGACGAAGGGGCCGCGCATCATCTGCTCAATATCATCCTCAGATTTGTTCACCCCGAAAAAGTTGACGCTGGCCTCTTCTTCCAGCAAGATGTTAAAAACCATGTCAAAGGGGTCCTCGCCCCGCAGCCGTGCGATCTCGGCAAAGGATTTGCCGCGATAGGCCTGGTTGACCTTGCAGGTGCCCAGCCAGAGTTTATCCCACTCGCCCTTCTGCATCAGGGCCTGCATCATGCTCCCGCCCGTCGCCGAACCCCTCTCCAGGATATCCTGACGCATACGAGCACGCAAGGCCGGATCGCGTAATCGCTCCAACAGGCGTTCGTTTCCGCCTTCTAGGGCCCAAGGTGGGCACAACGACCGCAGGCTGGTGGAGCCGGTGGGGTGAACATTGATATCACAGGCTACATCAAGGCCCTGTCCGCGCGCCTCGTCCAGCATCCTGAGCAATTGCGGCGCGCTGCCGTACAGGGCCGGGCCGGGGGTGAGGTGCGAGATTTGCAATTTCACGCCGGACCGACGGGCAACGTCAAGGGCTTCCTCCATCGCCGGAATCAGCGCCGCGTCGTAGGAGCGCATATGCGTCGCATAGATGGCGTCGTATTGCGCGGCCACCCGCGCCAATGCCGCTATCTCCTCCGGCTCGGCATAGCAGCCGGGCGCGTAGGTCAGGCCGGTGCTCAACCCCCAGGCTCCGCCTTCCAACGATTCCGCCAGGAGGCGTTGCATCTGCGCCAATTGTGACACCGTGCAGCCGCGGCCTTGTGCGCCCACCGCGCGCCGGAGCGCGCCGTGCCCCGTCAGCACAGCCGCGTTGATGGAGATGCCCTCCCGCTCCAGGTGATCCAGATAGCCGGCTGCCGTTGTCCAAGCAGGCCGCAGGTGCTCGCGCACCGTCGCGTTTGCCAGGAAGTTAAGTTCCGGGCCCTCCGGGCCGATGGGAAAGAGGGAGACGCCGCAGTTACCGGCGATGTTGGTCGTGACGCCTTGGCGGATGGCGCTATGGGCATCGCCGTCCAGCACCAGCGCGGCGTCGGAATGGGTATGGACGTCTATAAAGCCAGGCGCGACAACCTTGCCGCGCGCATCCAGCGTCTTCGTGGCCTCTCCGGCCAGATCGGGGCCGATGGCAGCCACTCGCCCATTCCAAATCGCCACGTCCGCACGGCGAGGCGGCTTCCCCGTGCCGTCCACCACCTCGCCACCCCGGATTAAGATGTTGTATCGTGTCACGCGTGAGACCTCCGTAGAGAACACCCGGCCCTGACGGGCTACTCTTCCCCGCCGCGCTTCAGGGGCGGACAATTTTATGAACCCGGCGCTCGCGACGGGGGTACAGGGAGCACTCCCTCCTGCCGGGGGTCTTAAGGGTGTCCCCTGTGCTCATGCGGGCTTCCCGCCGCCAAGACCTCTCTTCTCCCCCCTTTGTCCCCCCTCCTCTCCCCGATTCGGGGAGAGGAGGGGGGAGGGGGTGGAGAGAGGTTATATGGGACACATCCCCATACCCATGTGCGGGGACAAGGTTCCCACCTCCCCATCAAAGCGAAAACTGTCCGCCCTTCAACGCGTCGCGCGTCGGAGGTAGGGAGGGGCTTTCGGCTACTTGACCAAATGCGGCTTCAATGCCTCTTCGTCAAACTCCACACCCAGGCCGGGGCGGTCAGGCACTACCAGACAACCATCCTCAATGATCAGGGGATGCTTGAGGACATCGTTGCGCCAGGGGATCACACTAGGGGCGATGAACTCCTGGATGAGAGGGTTGGGGATCGCCGCCATGACATGGGCTGCGGCCATGATCCCTACCGGGCCCTTCGTGTTGTGGGGGGCGATGGTTACCTGATAGACCTCCGCCAGCGCCGCTACCTTTTTCATCTCGGTGATGCCGCCGATATAGACGATGTCGGGCTGGGCGATGTCTATCGCGCCGAGGCGAAAGAAATCGTTAAAGCGGTGCTTGCTGGTCAGGCGTTCTGATCCGGCCAGAGGTGTAGAGGTCCCTTCGCGGACGCGGGCATAGCCTTCGGGGTTTTCCGGGATGCACGGTTCTTCCAGGAAGAGGAGGTGATATGGCTCCAGCATACGGGCGATCGTCAGGATGGTAGGGGGGTCAAAATAGCCGTAGGTATCATCCATCAGCTCTATGTCTTCGCCTAAGGCCTTACGGTAAGCGATGTAGCTTGCCTCTATTCTCTTCAGTTCTTGGTGCGAGACCTTCGGCCCTTTGGCCTCCGTATAGCAGGTAGCCGACTTGATCGCCTTGAACCCCTGCGCCAAGGTCTTCTGCGCGCTGGCGATGCGCTCCTCAATGGTCCTGCCGCCGAAATGGGAATAGATGGGAACTTTGGCCATGCGCGGCCCGCCTAACAAGGTGCACACGGGCGCGCCGAGGGCCTTGCCTTTGATATCCCACAGAGCCTGGTCTATGCCGCTGATGGCGCTGGTGAACATGATCCCGCCGGTGCGGTAGCCGATCCTTCCGTTCGCGTAGAGGTCGGCGTAGATGGCTTCATTACTGAAGGGGTCCTTGCCGATGACGAACTCCTTGATCTCCTCCACCATCTTGGCGACGACGAACTCCTTGAAGCTATAAGTCGCCTCGCCGATGCCGGTAATTCCTTCGTCGGTGTGGACGAGAACATGCGTCCACTTGCGGCCCTCCTGAGATTGCACCAATTGCACGGTGACATCGGTGATCTTCATGATGTGCATCCTTTCGAGCCCTTTATGATCTCGCCTGGCCGTTTCCCTCTGTCGTTGCCGTTTGCGGCATAACCGCCTGGCAGGCGGCGACAAACTCGGCAGAGGTACTGGTGTAGCCGATGAGGTGCTCAATCTGCCGGATCATGATCCGGTTGATCCAGCCGCCTTCAGGGAGGCTGGCATCTACGGTATCGGGGAACTCCGGTGCTGCCACGCAGTCACGCAGGGCGATCACCCGATAGTTGCGATAGACGGCATCAATGATGGTGCCGTAGAAGCAGGCGCGTACGCTATAACCGACGCAGATCAGGGTTTTGATGTCCAACGCGCGCAGATGTTGATCCAAAAAGGTATCGTGAAAGCCGCTCCATCCCCACTTGGGGAAGTTTGGTTCGTTGGGCAGAGGACGCACGTTCTCCACATATTCCGGGCCGCGGTAGTCCTTCCACGCGCTTGGCCCTTTGATCGCCTTGGTCTTGCCCCAAATCTCAAAGACGATGTTCCCTTCGTCGGCTACCAGCCGCAGATCGTTGTGCACGAAGGCGATCGGCATCTTAATGGCGCGCGCCGCCTGAAGCGCCGGAACAATGGTCTTCTGGGTGATCTCGTCGTAGTATGCGCCATCTACATCTACGAGCAAGAACGCGGTTCGCGCCAGCGGCAGCGACAACGTCTCATAGGCATAGTCGTAGGCGGGCGCGTAATCGCGGTAGTAGCGCACCGGCAACTGTAGCACTGACATCGGTCATCCTCCATGCAAGGATGAACGAATTATAACCCGGTTCCCTTGCTATCGCCAACGGCTGTCTGTCACAGATGGCTACATTCCGCGTGTTGTTCCCTGCTCATAATTGGAAAGTTGTGCTATAATCTATATAGAGCTGGCGGGCGTTGTATTGACCTGTGGCAGATGTCCCGGATGGCGTACAGGCATGAGGAGGTGCAGCATGTCCGCCCTGGATAGGTTGTTCCGGCGAGGTCAGGCCAAGGCTGCCACCGCTGAAGCAGTTATGCCTAAGATGACGGAGGAAGAAGCGCGGGCCAAACGGGTCGCGTTGTGGAAGGAAATGCAGGCAAATCCCACGCCCGAGAGGGCCAGAGAGATCGCTAAAGAGGCCGCTGCGCTTCTCGGTTATTTCGGCCGCGAACATCCGCTACACGACAACATTAACGAACTCATCAATGCGGCAAACAATGTGGCCGGAAGGGGAAAAGTAACCTTTTAGAGTCCGCAGGATGTTTAGGAGGCGCGTTCAAGCCATAGATGTACGCCCCGACGCCGCCAGCTCTTAATAAAGCGGCCTTCACGCCGGAACCTTCCCCTTGCCCCCATAGCCACCCGGCAGGCGGCCAACCTGTTCTGCGGAACATAGGATAAGCACGGCTGCCCCAGTTCTCACATCTGGACGAAATCTGGATATCTGACTTTGCGTCCTCTGGCGCGCTGCTCCACGTGGAGGTCGGCGACGCGCTGGCGGCGTGGTGCTTCCTACGGATGGACGCTTGGAGGCCATGAAGTGCGCGGTTAGTCCTTGTTCAGGATGGCAACTGCCTGCACAGGGTTAGCCTCGCCCCCTTCAATCTTCAACGGCAGAGCGACGAAGAAGAAACGCCTGCCTACTATTTCTCGCAAATTCGTCAACGCTTCAAAATGGGGAGCCCGGCAGCCGGTGCCTTTTTATGGGCCGGACAACCTCTTCGCCACTTTAGGGCAGGTTTTGCTAGCATTTCTGTCTGCCTGTGGTATAATGTGCAAATTGTAATCACCGCTGCGAGGGGCGGCATCTTTTCTTCACTCACTTAGGAGGAATGAAGATGAGAGGCACGAAAGTTCTTTATCTCTTGCTTACGGTCGCGCTCGTTGCGCTCGCCTTCGGCGGCTGCGCCGCGGCCAAACCGAAGAAGTATGTCGTGGCCACCGATGCTACCTGGCCCCCCTTTGAGTTTGTGGATGAGCAGACCAAGCAAATCGTTGGCTTTGATATTGACCTGATGAACGCCATCGCCAAAGAAGGGGGCTTTGAGGTGGAATATAAGAACGTCCCCTTTGATCCCCTCCTCGCGGGCATGGCGAGCGGCCAATATGACGCAGCCATCTCATCCATCACCATCACCGAAGAACGCAAGCAGAACATGCTCTTTTCTGATCCCTACTTCAGCGCCGGCCAGCTGGTCGTCGTGCAAAGTGCCAATACGACCATCAACGGCCCCAACGATTTGAAGGGGAAGAAGGTAGGAGCCCAGGTTGGCACTACGGGTGCGATAGAAGCCGAGAAGCTGGGTGCTACCCTGAAAACCTACGACGACATCGGCTCTGCCTATCTGGACTTGGTCAACGGCCAGATAGAGGCTGTGGTGGCAGATAATCCGCTGGCCCTCGGCTACGTGCGCAAATACGAAGGCAAGATCAAGGCGGTGGGCCAGCCCTTCACCGATGAGCAATACGGCATCGCCGTCAAGAAAGGGAACACGCAACTCTTGAACGCCATCAACAAGGGTCTCAAGGCCGTGAAGGACAAGGGCTTGATCAAAGAGTATGAGACCAAGTGGATGGCCTGGTTCGCCACACAGTAACAGAGGAGCGGCGTGAGCGCCGGCCCCCACCCTAGCCCTCCCCCGCTCGTTCACGGACGGGGATGCAGGGGGTACACCCCTCTGCCGGGGGGCTTGGGGGTGTCCCCTGTACCCAGGCGGGCTTCCCACCGCCAAGACCTCTCTTCTCCCCCCTTTGCCCCCCCTCCTCTCCCCGATTCGGGGAGAGGAGGGGGGAGGGGGTGGAGAGAGGTTATATGAGGCACATCCCCCATACCCCTGTGCGGGGGCGAGGCTCCTGCCCCCCTCAAAACGAAAACTGTCCGTTGCGAGACGGCAAGGCCGCATGGGGGCCTTTGATCTACCTTACGTGAGAGGTGAAGTGCCTTGCCAGATTATGAGGCTCCCCAGAAGATCCCCAGGCTGGCTGAGCCTGGACGCATTGCCCGCGTTGATCCTTGGTGGCTTCTGGTTCTCACATCGGTCGGCTTGTTGGTGCTTCTCATCGCGGGCAAGCCCGACCCTTTCCGGCGCATTGCCGTCTTTGTGACCGATGGTCTGTGGGTCACGATTCGCATCACCGTCGTTTCTTTTGTTTTGATTCTGATTGCCGGGCTCATCGGCGGCCTGGGGCGCATTGCTAAGAACCCTCTCATTCATGGGGCGGCTTCCCTGTATGTGGAGGTCATTCGCGGCATACCGTTGCTGGTGCAGCTCATTTTTATTTATTATGCTTCGCCTCAGCTCCTTAGTACCATTGGCAAGGCCATTGCCCGCGCGGTGCCGGCCCTTTCCGGGCCTGCCGAATCTCTCGTCGGCATCCAATTAGACCCCTTCATGGCCGCGGTCTTCGGCTTCACCATCTGTTACGGGGCCTACATGTCGGAGATTTACCGCGCCGGCATCCAGTCTATCCCCAAAGGCCAGATGGAAGCTGCTCGTTCCCTCGGCATGAGTTATGCTCAGTCTATGCGCTATGTTATTCTGCCTCAGGCGGTGCGGGTGATCCTGCCGCCGGTGGGCAATGAGTTCGTGGCTCTGCTGAAGGATTCGTCTCTGGTCTCGGCTGTGGCGGTGGCCGATCTCACCCGACGCGGGCGCGAGTTCATGTCCTCTACCCTCCTTAGCCTGGAGACATGGACCCTTGTTGCCCTAATTTACCTGGTGATGACCCTCTTCTCGGCCAGGGTTGTCTCCTACATTGAGAGGAAGATGGCCATTGGAAAATGATATCATCATCATAGAAGACGCGTATAAGAGCTTTGGCCGGGTCCGGGCGCTGACGGGCGTCAACCTGCGGGTGAAGCGGGGTGAGGTGGTGGTCATCGTGGGGCCGAGCGGCTCCGGCAAGTCCACCCTTCTCCGCTCCATCAATCACCTGGAGGCGTTGGATCGCGGTCGCATCGTGGTGGATGGCATCCCGCTCACCCAGGCGGAGAATATAAACCGGGTGCGGGCCGAGGTAGGCATGGTCTTTCAACAATTCAATCTCTTTCCGCACCTGACCGTCCTGGGTAACATCGTCCTGGCCCAGCGGATCGTGCGTCGCCGTACCGCCGCCGAGGCGGAGAAGATCGCTTACGAATTGCTACACAAGGTTGGCATCCCAGAGAAGGCCGGTGCCTATCCCGCGCAACTCTCCGGTGGGCAACAACAGCGGGTTGCCATCGCTCGCGCCTTGGCAATGCAACCGAAGATCATGCTCTTTGATGAACCGACTTCTGCCCTTGACCCGGAGATGATCAAAGAGGTGTTGGACGTCATGCTGGACCTGGCGAGAGAAGGGATGACGATGATCGTCGTTTCGCACGAGATGGGCTTTGCCCGTGCTGCGGCCCATCGCATCGTCTTTATGGACGAGGGGCGCATCATAGAGGAGGGCCATCCGGAAGAGATTTTCGTCAACCCCCGGCACGAACGGACGAAACTGTTTTTGAGCAAGATATTGCGGTGAAAAGCGAGGCCCTCGCCCGACCACCTGCGGAGAGGGGTGGGGTAGGGGCCATACGGAGGCTATGTGAATGCAAATGTCTATTCCGTTGGTGGATACGGCTGTGCAGGCAGCGAGGGAGGAGAGTGTAGCGGCTAAGCATCAGGCACTGCGGGAACTGATCGCCGGGATGGAGCGGGTCATCGTCGCTTTCTCCGGTGGTGTTGATAGCACGTTGGTGTTGAAGGTCGCTTACGATGTTTTGGGCGAGAACGCGCTGGGAGCAACGGCAGCCTCACCCAGCCTGGCCCGCTCCGAACGGGAGGAGACGGCCAACCTGGCGCGGTTGATCGGTGTGCCGCATATCTTCGTGGAGACCCACGAATTGGACAACCCCAACTACGCGGCTAACCCCAGCAATCGCTGCTACTTCTGCAAGAGCGAGTTGTACGACGTCCTTGTGCCGATTGCCGCCGGGCGCGGCTACCGTTTCATTTTGGACGGCACGAACGCCGACGACGTGGGCGACTTCCGTCCAGGGCAGGAGGCGGCGCGCGAGCACGGTGTCCGCTCTCCGCTCAGAGAGGTCGGCTTTACGAAGGCGGAGATCCGCAGCCTGGCCCGCCAACTGGGCCTGCCTAATTGGGATAAGCCGGCGATGGCTTGCCTTGCCAGTCGCATCCCCTATGGGCAGGCGGTGACCATCCCGGCCCTGCGTCGGATTGACGAGGCCGAAGCCTTCCTGCGCTCGTTGGGCTTCCGGCAACTCCGCGTCCGCCACCACGACAGCCTGGCGCGCCTTGAGGTGGAACCGGAGGCGTTCCCGGCAGTCCTGAGGCGACGCGAGGAGATCGTCGCGGGGCTGCGCGCGCTTGGCTATACCTTCGTCACGTTAGACCTGGCGGGGTTCCGTTCGGGCAGCATGAACGATATGCTGCGGCGGAAAAAACCTGAAGGTCTCGCAGACCTTTAGGGCTTCGGGTTTCCAATCTGGCCCTTTGAACCGACCTTCCTCACGTAGGGGGGGAAGGCAGGGTAGGGGCCGTTATCTACCTCTGGAAAGTGAGACATGACACCCTCATCACACACACTCTCTCAACTGGCTCTTCATGGCGGCCCGAAGGTGCGCACGGATCCCTGGCCCTATCGGGGGCACATCGGCCCGGAGGAGAAGGCTGCGGTAGATGCCTTCCTGGATCGTGTCATCGCCGGCGATATCCCGGCAGGCTACATGGGATATAACGGGCCGGAAGAGACTGCCTATTGCGAAGAGTTTGTTCGGTTCATGGGCGGCGGCTATGCGGATGGCGTTAACTCCGGCTCCGCCGCGCTCTACGTAGCCTTGAAAGCACTGGCCCTGCGCCCCTTCACTGAGGTCATCGTCGGCGCGGTGACGGACCCCGGCGGCATGATGCCGATCCCTCTGCTGAACCTCGTGCCTGTCGTGGCCGACGCGGTGCCGGGCGGCTACAACACCGGCCCGGAACAAGTAGAGGCCCTTATTTCGCCTCTGACCAGCGCCATCGTTGTCGCCCATATTGCCGGTGAACCGGTGGATATGGAAGGGATCATGGCCGTGGCGCAGAAATATGGCATTCCCGTCATTGAGGATTGCGCCCAGGCTCATGGGGCTACGCTCCGCGGTAAGCCAGTCGGCTCCTTCGGCGATGTCGCCTTCTTCTCTACCATGTTCGGCAAGCATCATTGTACAGGCGGCCAGGGCGGGATCGTCTATACCCGTCATGAGGCCGTTTACCAGGCGGTGCGCCGGGCGTCGGATCGGGGGAAGCCCTTCTTCCTCCCCCCTGGCGCGACCAACGTGACGGCTGCGTTGAATCTCAACCTGACCGATCTGGCTGCGGCCATTGGACGGGTGCAATTGCGCAAACTGCCGGAGCAGGTCAAGCGTCGCCGCGCCATCGTGGAGCAGATCAAGGATGGGATACGGGGGTTGGATGTTCTTTCCATCCCTGCCCCTATCCCCGGTGCGGAACCGAGCTATTGGTTCCTGCGGATAGCGTTCCACGCGGACAAGGCCACATGTGATAAGGAAACCTTCTGTCAGGCACTGCTGGCCGAAGGCTTGCCCATTGATACCAATTATCGGGGTGCGATGCCCCACCTGATGGATTGGTTCGTTAACCGGCGCGTCTTCGGCGAGAGCGGCTATCCCTGGAAGAGCCCCGACTACGACGGCGACCCCGACCGCCAGTTCCCCTGCCCCAACGCGCAGGCATCCATGAATAGCCAATTCAACCTCCGCTTCCACGAGAATTGGGGCGATAGGGAAGTGGCAGATGCCGTCGCTATCTTACGGAAGGTGGGGCTGGTGTATAGCAACGGGGGATAACTTTATGCGAGCGATGGACCTAGCCGCGCACATGCGGCAAGTGGGCACATGGGTCGATTGGGGCCGGACGGTGGACACCTTTAAGGCAGGCGACCCACAGGCAAAGGTGCATGGGATCGCCGTCTCCTGGATGGCTTCCCTGGCCGCGCTGCGCGAGGCCATCCGGCATCGGTGCAATCTCTTCGTGACCCATGAGCCGACCTTCTACGCCCATCGCGAGGACGATCCCGATGTGGAGGGAGATGCCAGTTATCAGGAGAAGCGCGGGCTTCTGGAAGAGAGTGGCCTTGTTGTCTATCGCTGCCACGACGTTTGGGACCGGATGCCTAAGTTAGGCATCCGCGACTCGTGGATACGGGGTCTGGGATACGAAGGGCGACCATTCGTAGAGGATGAACCGCACCACTGGTTTCGCGTAGTGAACGTCGGTGAAACTACATTGGGCGCGTTGGCCGAGGATGTGGCAGCCAGGCTCGCGCCTCTAGGCCAGCCCGGGGTGCAACTCATTGGCGACCCGTTGCAGCCGGTGCGCCGTTTGGGGTTAGGGATCGGCGCGACCGGTGGCATCCGGACGTTTCGCCTCTTTCGCTCCCTGGGCGCGGATGCTTGCATCGCCACCGAGGTAACCTATTGGCAGGAGATCCGTTGGGCAATTGACTTGGGCATGGGTGTGCTCGTGTGCGAACATGCGGTGAGCGAACTATGGGGGATTGAGGAACTGGCCCGCTATATCGCTCGCCTGTTTCCGGGCGTCCCTGTTATGCACATCCCCACGCCTTGTGCCTACCGGATCGTCACGGCCTCACGGGTGGGAACATGACCACGACTGCTAGGGTTGAGCATCTGCGCGGGTTATTAGAGTCTGTCCGGGCAGGGGAGTTATCTGTTGAAGCCGCGTTGCGCCATCTGGACAGTTGGCAGGTGGAGGACATCGGCTTCGCGCGGGTGGACCACGCGCGCTTTCGCCGGCAGGGGATGCCGGAGGTCGTCTTCGCAGCGGGGAAGACGCCGGAGCAGGTCGCGCGCATCATGGAGGCGGTAGCCGCCCGCGCCGGCGCGGCCATGGCGACGCGGGCGACGGCGGAGCACTTTGCCGCGGTGCAAGAGAGGCTCCCTGCCGCCGTCTATCATCCGGTCGGCCGGGTTATCACCGTGGGGGGGCCGTTGCAGCAGCCGGATACCACCCGCTACGTTCTCCTGGTCTCCGCCGGTACTTCCGATCTGCCCGTGGCCGAAGAGGCAGCGGCCACCCTCTCGTTTTTGGGTGCCCGGGTGGAGCGACTGACCGATGTGGGGGTTTCGGGCATACATCGCCTTTTGG
>FWPU01001542.1_pt1 | contig 68682 bp, 50 predicted proteins | sample 2228361 | NCBI WGS metagenome assembly FWPU01 (sample SAMEA103939777, study PRJEB20133) | metagenome
ATTCTCCAGGGCAATCACCTTCGCAACTTCTTCCGGTTTCTGCCGCAGTTTCCCTTTGAGGTAGTAGTAATGTGTAGATGCACTCCCGACCTGAAGGAAAATGCTATCCCAGTAGAAGTGTTTCAACACCTCCTCCCGCGAAGAGGGATACCTCAAGGTCCCGGTGCTTTCCAGTCCAGACTTAATATTTTCAGCGGTTTGTCAGCACCTTATAACCGTCAACACCTTCCACCTCTTTTATACCACCCTCCCCCGGTTAAATTCCCGAATTTTTTTTCACTGCCCAGATGGCACTCAGAAATATGTGCATACGGTTTCTTCTTCGCTCTGTTCTTCGGATTCCGGCTCATTTTCCCACGACTCATTCGGTATGCTGTATAAATAGGACCAACCCCTGCAGGGAGCATAGAATATCTTTCTCTCCGCGTATGGGAAGGCATATATGCCGGGCCGGTAGTGATGCTCTGTCCAATCACAAAATAAAGGTGTGCCTGAAGGAATGTTCTCCGGGATTTCTTCCAACCGGGGATATGTATATTTGCACGAAATTACACCTGGTTGGGCGTGCTTCCCGGTGTAGGGATTCCGCAGTTTGTGTAAAATCTGGAACTTTTCAAAAACCGTTTTTAAGGAGAAATTTTCATACACCTCTGCCCCAGGCGGCTTCTCCCTGATAAACCGAGATTTTCCTTCTGAGACCGGCATCCCCATATAAACACTGCGGAAAAAATCATCGCGCCGAATTTTGCTCCTTTCCTGATGCAGATGAATTGCCACTTTCATATTGAGGTATCGGGTAATGGCAAGGGTTGTCTTCATTCCTTCTGTCCAATCTTTTATCTGTTCTCGGATGAGGAAATCTTTTCCTCTGCGGACGGTGAATTTTTGCGCAGGGGAAGGAATTCCCTTTTCGCTGCTTTCCAGGGGAATATAAATCAGCTTGGTCGTCATTCCAGGCTCATCCTTCACCGGCTGGAGGGAAATATAGCCCGCTTCACCGGCTGGAATGTCCAAAATGGAAACATTCCTCTCGGGAACAATCAAATCTTTGCACAGGACCGGAATATACGGTGAAGCGCATAACTCCTGCAGATTTTCAGGCGACCGCTGTTCAAAAATCTGAAAGTATTCAATGCCCATATACACTACATCCACTATCTGTTCAAACGGTTTCTCAGACGCGTTGGTGAAGTTAAATACGAAATGATGGGTATAAATAGGTTTTCCCATTCCGCCGAGTATCATCAATAAAATGATTGCTCTTACTTTCTTCATTTCCCGCATCAGGGAGGAAATTTCAAAATTTTCTTAAGCCAATGGCAGTCAATGGATTGAGCACACGCCGAACTGGGCGGGCAGATGCGCTGGATACGCATTGCATTTTGCTGTAAAAATTTTCCCTCCTGCAACTGGATATGCAAGGGGTGTCCCTGTTCTCTTCTTCCATTCACAAAATACAATTGTTCCATCCTCAATCTTGCTCTGGGTCAATTCCCCCTCGGTAGGAAGGGAATAAGTGCAGGCAATGGAGACCACATCGGCAAACTTCCCGGTAAAGGCGTTCCTCAGTTGAGAGAGGTAATAGAATTCGCTGCCGAACTTTTTGAACTCTTCCAGTGAAGCGGGCAAACGCCGATGAACAGAGCGAAAATCCCACATCATGAGGTTCACATACCGGCTGACCGATAGCGCTACCTTCATTTCGGATGTCCACCCTTTTACCGATTCGGGTTTGAGAACTTCCGCCAGCCACTGCGGGGTAAATTTTCCCCAGGGATGTCGACTCACCTGCTTCTTCCCGGAAGGAAAAGTATATATGAGCAGCGTTCCAGTGGGCGGCCTCTCAGGGTCTGCTGAAACCTCAAACCCTTTTCCCGGTTCTACCTCCAGAATGGGGCGATTCACATACGAGTCCACTATGTCCGAGCAGGCAACCGGAATATAATCCGATGCGCATAACTCCTTCAGGTCGTTCGGCGCCCTCTTCTCAAACATACTGAACATGTCCACCCCGTGCAAAAGCACATCCCGAATCCGATTCAATGGCTCTTTTAACTGACTTGCCAGCGTCTGAGAATACCAATCAGAACCTGCTCCCGCCCCCACAAACAGAATTACCCACACCATCAACCACCCTATCATCCGCTCTTTCATTCCTCCCACCTCCTTCTATTCACCGCATACATAATCAATTGTGCAAAGATGCGAAACCATCGGTTCACATGGATACTCCCCATGCAATGCGAAATCACAACAATTGTTTCCTGAACAGGGACAACTGCAATACGTTGGGGGGTAGTTTACACAGGTTGGCTGGTTCTGGCAGCAATCGGTACAATAAACATCTTCGTGATAATATGGGCAACAAATCCAGTTTTGCTCATCCACGCAGTCGGGAATTCCGGGGCCGTGACAGCAAAACACAACCATCTGATGGCAATATAATTCTTCTTTGTAGGCCGTTCCCAAGCAATCGTTGTCGCTAGGGCCAGGCGGCGGGGCATCACAACACCTCACCTCTCTGTACCCGTAGAAGAACTCGAAATAATCCATCTCACATGGAGTCCTCACGCATAGATCCCCAGGACAACTTGAATTTTGAGTGAGACTGTCCTCAAAAGGAATTTGTTTCATTCCAGAATCCATGCTGCCATCAGTCACTTTCGAGGAAATCCACCTGCACCCCAACTGGAACCCCTTGCTCTCGCCCATCCGCAAAAATGCAGAATTCAATACCGAACTCGCTGTGGAATCCGAAAGCAATATAAACAGTGGAAATTCTGTCGGCAAATCCCAATAGCCAAGCCCATTTCCCTCAATTATCCAATTACCTACCCCGAAAAATGGAAATCTCCCAAAATCTTCCAGATTCTGCGGGGGGAAAATGGCGGGGGCTTTCAGGAATGCTTCCTGCTTCACCCCGCCGGCATCAATGGCTACCCCCCGCGGGCGACCTACTGGTCGCCCGTGGGGAATTGCTCTTCTTTTCTTTATGAAGCAAATTCTTCATCACGGGAAGAGCGGCCAGTCAGTTCCAGTGACCGTAGCGGTGCAGATGCTTTCCGCCTGGGTATCCTCGTCGCGCACAGCCAATCTGATGTAGAACTGACCCGGGGAGACATAGGTGTGCTCTTGCGGATTGGAGTGAAGTTCTGGCGTGAAGAAGCAGAAGTAAGGCGGGCTGTCATCGTCCACAAAGGCGCCATCGCCAAACGACCAGTGGAAGCCCACATTCTGCGGACCCGGCGGGAGGCAAGCAGATGCTCCAATAACTTCGGTAGTGAAGCCACCGACTCCATAGGGCCAGCCGTATGTTGGGTCTACTTTCTCCAGCGCGCAAGCAGGGCGTGCCTCGGTAACAAGGATAGTTATTGAGCCAACTGCGCAGTTGGTCTCCGGCGCGGTAAGAACCTCGGTGTCGCAGTTGCCATCCACGCAGGGAGTATTCACGGTCACATCTAAGTCGCACCAGTTGTCCGTATCCGCATTGCCCTCATCAAAGACATGAACTTCAAGGTAATAAGAACCTGTGGATGTAAATCTCAGGGTAGGGGTTCTCATATCCAGGTCATCCAGGTCGGGAACAATCTCATTGTCGCAGTCAGCAATCGGGTTCTGATGCGGGTCAAACGGCTTCTGCTTCGCATTGGTGACCTCCCAGATGTACCAGCAGTATTTCACGATATCCGGACCTGCCGGGTCGCCATCTTCTTCGGATTGATGAGGTGAACTGGGCATATCGGGTCCATTCGGGTCTTGATGCCCCAGAGTTCTGTCGTCCGGGTCATCAGCAAAGGCGTCGCAGACAAACACTGCCGGCGTCAGGTCCACAAGCGTTGGCCTCCGGGTGACGCATGTCGGGTCATCAGCAGGGCAAGGCGGGAAAGGCAGAGGAACGGTCGGGTCTACCGGCGGGGTCTCCTGGCAGTTCAAGTTCACATACGGGTCGGATGGCTTGCCGTCGCTCTGCCCGTCGTTCACTTCTACCGTCAGATGCGCAAAGGAAGTGTTCCCGGTGGAGTCCGTCGCCTGAGAGGCAACACGATATTGCCCCACCGCTCCATATGTATTGGTGGCAGTGAGACCGGAAGCATCCACATTGAAATCTAATTGATTCAGCACACCGTCGTTATTGCCACCAGAAGCAAGCGCATCGCTCCAGTCAAAGTCCCAATCTACATTGATTGTTGTTGGGTCACCATCAGGATTGGAGAGGTTATCGGTGAAGAAGCAGAAGGCGTCAGGCGTCAATGGATTCCCGTCAGAATCAAATCCGTTGAAGCCGTTGACCAGTTCGGTTGGATTCGGGTCATCAGGGCTCGGGCATCCTTCGGCATTTTCTGCCGCTTTAATGGAAATCGTCGGGTCGTAATCATAGCAGACCACGGGATAACGAGATTGAGATTGATTTCCCGTAGTGCCCAAATCAGCATCCTCATCATCTTCTGTGGTCAGAGTAACCTCGTAGTAACCCGCAACGGTGCATTCAAATTCCTCAGGGTCAGGAACAAGGAAGGAGCACAGTTCATCCGGTGTCGGGTCAACATCAGGAGACAGGTCCGGGCTGTCGGTCTGCCAGGTGCAATATGCGTTGTTGTTGGCGCCCGCGCCTTCGTCTGCGCCCATACCGGAGAGGGTTATGGGATTGCCCGGACCGCCGGTGGCATACAGCCAGAGCGGGTTATTCCAGTTCTCCGCTTTGTCCAGACCCGTGCTGCCTACATCTTCGTCAATATCGGCAGATGGCGGCTTGTCAAAGCAGACCACAGAGTCCATAGACCAAGCAGTGGAGCCTTCATCGTCCGTCACCCGGAGAGCAATGATAAACTTCGGAGCCAAGGGGTCTAACGGGTCAGGGCAGGCATCGTAGCTGCAGGTAAAGGTATTGGTGGTCCCGCTGGAAACGCCGTTAAAGGTCCCATCGTAGGTGCAATCCCAGGAATAGTCAGTGATAGGAGTCGGAACGCTATCATCAATGTCCGAAGCCTGAGCCTCAAGAGGAACGGAAAGTGGCGGAGGACCGAAGAGAATACTTGGGTCAATCTGACAGCCAGGCAGTAGGGGATCTGCATCCTTGCAGAGGTTAGCATCCGGGTCCCATTCAAAGACCACCGCCACAATGGTGGCAGTAGCATCGTTGTCGGTTCCCGATATAATGGATTCAGTATTCGTTAGGGTGATGGTCTTCACGCCCGTGGTACTCCAGGTGCAGGTGGTGGTATCACCCGGAGAAGGAACACAGGCGCCATCAGGAGCAACAGCCCAGGTAGAAGTCACGCCACGGTTGAAGGAATCATCCGTATTGGCGCCGTAGTCGCCATCTCCAACACCGGGTCTGCCGAAGTGCACATCAGGGTCAACGCCGTGGGCGCGAAGGGTCACGGAAAAGTTTGGAGGAACCACACCGTTCAGATTACTGGCATCTCCATCATTGTCCGGGTCTGCCGGGTCTGTATCTACCATAATGTAGGCGGAGGGGTCTATGTCCAGAATGACGATGGAAACCGTGGCATCTGCTTGTGCTCCGGGGATATTGGTCGGGTCGGTATCATTCAGGTCGGTAATGTTGCGGATGCGGAGGTTGTAACTGCCAGGTGCGGTGTAGGTGCAGAAGTTGGTGAAGTCAAACAGATTGGTGGTCTGGTCGGCGAAGCGAGAATCCCAGATAGTGTCGTCGGTGCAGTCAATCAGGCGGTCCAGAGGAGGCGTGCTCACAGGATTGCCTGCAAGGTCGTAGGTGGCGTCGGCATCCACGCCATAAGCCCGCAAGTCCACCGTATAAGTCGTGCTGGTATCCAGATGACCGGAGAAATCGTCCAGCGAAGGAGTTGGGCAGCCTGCTGTGGTAGAGGCATCAGGGCAGCCTGCGGGAGAGCCAACGCCGTCCTCAAGGATATATGCACCAGGCGGGTTATCTTTCACTACGATGAAGATTTCCGCTTCGGACGACCAGTTGTCGTTGTTCCAGGGCTGAGGAGTATAGACCGACCCCGGGCAAACCACAGGGTCTGTCTCTCCGCCGCAAAGTCCGAAGGGCTGGGCATAATCCGGGTCTTCATCCGGACCGGTAGCAGAAGGAGCAGTCCCGTCGTTCTCAAGGTCACCGCGTTCATCATCACCGATACGCAGGAGGAGGCGATGCTGACCGCCGCCGGTAAGCGGACCGCAGGTAAAAGTTATCCCCCCTGTCTGCGTCTGGTCCAGACTTCCATCCCCATCGGTATCGCAGAACCAGTTAATCGTCCAGCGGTCTAACTCCAGAGGCGGGTCAAAATCATCTGCGCCGTTTCCTGTGGTCCCATTGTCCGGGTCAGCATCTACATCGCCGTCGTAGTCTCCCGGAACACCAGCAGTGTTGTTGTATTCATAATCAAAAGTATCATCATCCGGGTCGGTTCCTGCAGCATTCAAGTCAATTCGGACCGAGACCGAATCGTTCACATTCACAATCAGGGCATTGGCATTATCCCTCGGGTCGACATCAGGACCGGGGGAACCTACAGGTCCGCCGAGATTCTCTACATCTATATCCGCAGAGGGCGCACGGTCCAGAACAATCAATCTCGTACTGGCGGTGGAAATATTCCCATCATTGTCCTGGAAGGTGGCAACGATCAGGAAATTTCCCGGATGCTCATAGGAGTGGGAGCGAGAATGAGCCCCCGCTGCTCCAACGACGGCAATCGGTCCTTCCACCACCCCGTCGTTCCAATCCCAGGAGGTAAATTGCCGGGTTCCTGGCAATGCGTCATCTTCCCACTCTGCTGTTGCATTGACCAAGCAAGGAGCAAAGCAAGTGTTCAGGTCGGTAATCGGATTGGTTCCGCCCACATCGGTATGAATCTCCAGACCTGCAGGAGGCATAGTACCTATGACACCGATGGTCACGGTCGCCGTTATGCTATTTCCTTCCGAATCGGTTATCGTCAGCGTTCCTGTTGCAGAAGAACCACTGGCAACAGTGCAAGCGCTTGCCGCCGGTCCATATGTAATATTCACGGCCACAGAAACACCGCCAGTGAATGTGCCGAAAGCCTCGGCTCCATCCACATCTCCGCATTCAAACGAGTAACTGAACAGCCCACCCGGGCTATCCGGGTCATTCCCATTGAATTGGAAATCCACTCCCGCAGAGTCATCAGGAGCAACGAGCAGGTCATTGGCTCCGGTGTTGTCCACATCAATTTCCGCCCAGGGCGGGTCATCATGCAGTGCTATCGTCATCCACGCTTCTTTCTGTGCCCCTTCATCATCCGTCACACGAACGCCGACTTTAATCTCTTTCTGGTCAGGGGTTCCATTGTTTCCGCAGATGCCCGGAACACCTGGGTCAGCATTGCCCGCAGTTGCCGACCAGTTGTTCCCAGCCAAATTGCCGGTGACAAAGTTGTCACAGTAAATCACACTGACTTCATTGTCACCTGCAGTGGGAGTTTCAAAGGAACCATCATTATTCAAGTCCCATTCAAAGGTGAACGCGCAACCAACACCCGGGCAAGGGGTATCATCCTGATTCTCATCCTGGTCAAAGGCAGAGGCGCGGAAGACGAAGCGGTTGGAATAAGGTCCTGTTGTCTGATTATCATCATCAAAACCCGAAGAGGCTCTGCGCAATCCCACTGGCTGGAATATTGCGGGCGGATTGGTGGCTTCTGGTCGCACATCAATCAGAGCAGTTGGCAGGGTGTTGCCAAGAATGACAATCGTCACTTGAATAGTTTCTGTATCTCCTTCATCATCCGTGTAAGTGATATCGCAGGTATGTTGACCAGCCTGGTCAGCAGTTGCCGCCGTGGGAACAGGAACATCGGTCGTATCAAAGTCCAGGTCAATGCGCTCGGTGTTGGTGAAGGCTTCGGGAGCAGGGGAAGTCACCGTGAAGGTAGGACCGACAACAGTCTGGAACAGCGGGCTAACACCCGGACCGGGGTCGGTATCAATCGTCGGGCAGGAAACACTGATGGATTGCGCGCCCGGCGAGTTGGCGAAGCCGTCTTCATCATCGGCGCGGACATAGAAGGAGAAGAAGCGACCTGCAAGACCAGGGTCAGCAAAGGCATCCCGGCAGTAGCGGTTCTGCGTCTGGTCTCCAGCAACGCCTGCACGGTCGCAATCTCTCGGGTCGGTATCATTGTCGTTATCATCCCACACCTGGGCATCAATGGTCGGTATGGATTCCCAGACCGTGAGGGTGACCTGGATGGTGGTGGTGTTAGGAGTGCCATCGGCGGAGTCGTCATCGGTGTAGGAGACATTGCAGATATGTTGACCCACATCCACCACCGGGTCTGGAGGAGGCGTTTCATTATCGCCATCAATCTGAACATCAATGGGGAAGCCCGGATAAGGAATAGGTCCGGAATCAAAAGGACCAATGCCGTCCGGGTCAATCGTCGGGCAGGAGACACGAACGGAATCAAAAGCGCTCGGCGAATATATGCCATCCGGGTCATCGGCGTTGATGCGAATCCACCAGTTCATATTGACTGGTGCGACCGCATCCAGTTCATCAGGAGGTCCGCCAGTCACCGGGTTGTTCGTATCTATTACCTGGGCTTCCAATTTCGGCGGCTCATCCACTACATTCACCTGGAGAATATGGTCTTCAGTGTCACCTTCATCATCCGTGGCTCGGACAACGATACAGTATTTACCCGCTTCATCGTAAGACCAGGTAACGCCGAAGGAGTTTGTCCACGGTCCTCCGAGGAGCGCGCTGTCCCAATCCTGCGGATAGCCGTTGGGTCCAGTAGCATTCAGGTCATCGGCGCATTCTGCATCGTTGGTGGGGTCAAAGGGAAGGGTAATAAGTCCGCCGTAAGGGTTATAAGTATCTGCGAGGTCTTCCGCAGGGTTCTTGTTGAAGTCCACATTCAAATCCAGGGTAACGGGTCCGCCGTCGGGGTCTTCCGCCTCGCAGTTGAGTAAGTAAGTGTTAATGTAAGGAAGCGCCTCGCCAAGGCCCTGAACAGAATCAGAGCGAAGGACGCAGGTGACAACGGGGGGCTCATCCACGATGATGAGGGTGAGCCAGGCATCGGAGGCATTGACGCCTACTTGAACGCCAGCGGCGTTGGGCTCTGGTTCCCCATTGTCATCCTCATCGCAATCGCCAGGACCCGGCATCATATGACATTCGTCGTCCAGGACGCGGACATGGAAGACATACCTGCCCTGGTTATCGTAAATATCGGGAGGAACTGAAATAGTCACGCAGGTTGCAAAAACGGAACCGTCAAAGCCAGGGCCCGCAACGAGGTCATCGTCGCCATAGCCAAATGGGGAGCCGACAGGGTCGTTGCCATCAGGACCCGGCAGGGCGTCATAGTTCCAGAAAATCCACTTACCAGTAGCGTCCGAGCCGCCGCCAGCAGGACCGTAGGCATCTGCATAGGCACCATCGTCGGAATCATCGGCGCAAGTCGGGAAGAACCAGCTGGTGGCTGGGTTGCCCACCAGGTCATCATTGCCGTCGTATCCGCCATCCGGGTCAAAGTCGGTATCGTCTTCGCTGTGGACGATTTCAATGGTGGGCGGGTCGGAGCGAATCACGAGAGTGGTAGTGGCGGTTGCGATGTTGGCTTCCGGTTGGTCATCGTCAAGAAAACGAGTGACCACAATGTAACTGTTGCGATTCGGGTCGGTGTAGGTGCAGGTGGGGTCGGATTCTGTATGGTCGGTCTCGCCGGTCTGGTCGGAGGAGAAGTCGGCGGTGAAATCGCCTAAATTCCCCAGATGGTCGGGCCATTCTAATGTGCCGTTATTATTTCCGTTGGCATCGCTGAAGTCGCAGTCCACTTCCACGAAGCAGGTGGGGCAGTCGGTGCCGAGCGCAGGACCGTCAGGGTCGTTCCAGAGGACACTGAAGTTGGCAACACAGGTGGAATCAAGAGAAGCGGATTCATTACCAGGAGAGGGGTCCTCGCAGTCAGATAAGTCATAGTTGATTTCCACCGCAGGGTGCAGTTTCAATGCTTCAATGGTCTTGTCCGCTTCAGAACAATTGGTATTCGGGTCAGCGGGATTTGCAGAATCACACACCCGAACGATGATGTGATGGCGACCGGAGGTGTTGTAGGGGTGCAGAGGAGGTCCAGTATAGGTCACACCGTTATCGCCCACAAAGGAATAGCCAGCATTAAAGTCAATGTCCGGGTTCAGGGTGGGGTGAGGACCGCAGGTGGTGGCATTGGCAGTGTTGGAAGCGGAGGCAACATCGCCATCCACAGCAGGGTCCAGAGTGCACAAACCGTATTCAAAATTCTCGGTGGTCTCATCGCCATCCTCATCCCAGTCAATCATCACGGTGAGCGTTCCGCCGAGGTTTTGGGCATCTTCAATCCAGACTGCCAGTTGGACGCAGCCCGGGTCATTGGCAGCGCAGTTGGCAGGGTTTGCCAGGAATTCATCGTCGTTGGGAATTGCCTGGTCATTGGGGTCCCAGTCGGGAGGAGGATTATCCGTTCCTTCCGGATAAGGAGCATTTCTGCCCCAGTCCTGAAGTTCTCGGACCACATCTACTTTCGCCGTGGGCGGGAAGTCAGGGTTCTTCACCAGAACAGAGACAGCGGCGCAGGCGTGATTGTCCTGCCCGCTATCCGCATCATTATCCGGGTCATTCGCCCACGGCTGGTCGTCATTATCTGTTACTCTCAGGGCAATGACATGAATTCCATGGGAAGAGGTCTGGAATTGCACCTCAACGCCAGTGGCATCCGCAGTGAAGGGGGTTCCGGCCTTGTAGCAGAAATCCAGATTGGTGATGTGATACGGGTCATCATAATTGAGCGGATTGGGATAATCAAAGTCCCATTCATAAAGAGCGGCGACAAGGGTCTCATTATCCGGGTCTTTGGAATTGTTCGCCCTGAGCGTGAAAGTGCAGGGAACAGAAGGACCAGCAGAACAGGCAACCGGGTCTACATCAATAGTAGCCGTTGGTGGCTGGTCTCGCGCTGTCACCGTGATATGCTCAAAGTCTTCATTGCCCTCGTTGTCCACCACACGCAGGAAAATTTGATAAACGCCGGGTTCTTTATATGTGAAGGTGGCAATGGCACCGGTCTTTGCCCCTTCGGAATCGCCGGATTCATTCGGGTCTTCTTCAAAATCTCCACCCGCCGTTTCCAGTGTGGTGCACTCTGTCGTGCCATCATCATCACCACCAAGATTCGGATGAGGAGCAGCAGAAGGACCGAAATCGGAGCAGGTGAAATCCCACTGATACGATACAATGCCGGCACCGGGAGAAGTGCCATCATCCGGGTCATACGATGCGCTACCGTCGCAGGTAATAGTGGCGGGCGTGATAAAGGTGGTGTAATCGCAGGTGAACTTCGCGATTGGCGGTGGATTGACATTGATATATACCGAAACAGAGACGGTATCATCAAGACCTTCATCATCGCAAACGCGAAGTTCCGCAGTGTATACACCAGTCGCAGTTTCGTCAAAGTTTGCGGTGAAGGAAACCGGGTCAGATGTGGCAGAGCAGTCATGGGTGAGCGGACCGGGAACTTCCACGCCAGAAGGCGCCGTAACTCCTGTGCCAGGCGTGATCGCCCACTGGTAGACCTCAATCACATCGGTATCATCCGGGTCATAAGAGCCGGAAGCGTCAAGGACGATGTTGCACGGAGCAGTGCAGAAGCCCGGTGTCGCTGTTGCAACGGCAATAGGCGGAGGATTAGCATCTACAGAAATCGTTACTTTTTCTGTATCCGTTAAGCCTTCATCATCAGTTACGGTAAGTTCGGCGGTATAAATCCCTGCGCCCGTATAAGTGTGCACCGCAAGCACGCCGCAATCAATGCAGAGCGTAGTGTCGCCGAAATCGTAATCATACTGAACAATCACATCTGTCTCATCCGGGTCACGGGAATTGTAGGCGGAGAAGGTGACGGTGAGCGGGGCGTTGCCGAAAGTGGGGCTCGCCTCAAGAACTGCAATCGGCGGAGGATTGGAACGAACGGTGATAAATATCGTGGCGGTGTCCGTGTTGGGCGGACTATCATCGTCACTCACGCGGACAGTAACCACATAAGTGCCCGCAAGGATATATTCAATGGAAACCGAGCAAGTGGTGCCAGAAGAACCTTCGTTAGTTCCAGTCCACTCGGTTCCTGCAGAGTCCATGAAGTTTCCATTACCGTTGAAATCCCATTCATAATTCGTAATGCCGTCATTGGAGCCCGGATTATCCGGGTCATCAGAATCGCAGGCATTGAAGGTGACCGGCAGTTCCAAGTTGGGGTCACCATCCCGTTGCTTCAGTTCACCCTCTGTGGGAGAAGCAGAAAGAACAGCGATGGGCGGCGGATTCACATCCACCGAGATAAACATCGTGGAAGTGTCGGTGGAACCTTCATCGTCGGTGACCCGCAGGGTAACCACATAAGTACCCGGCGCAGTATAAGTATAAGAAATCAGTTGCGTGGTGTTCGGGCAGGTGCCTCCATTCTCACCGGGGTCAGAATAATTCTGGTCAGAATTGAAATCCCACTCCCAGCAGGTGATGCCCGCCTGAGGATTGGCATTATCCGGGTCATAAGAGGCATTGCCATCAAATTGAACTGTTAAGGGCGCATTCCCGAAAGTGGGAGATGCGGAGAAAACAGAAACGGGCGGAATATCTGAACCGCCCACAATAATCATCATCGTCGCAGTGTGGGTGAGGCCTTCATCGTCTGTGACGGTTAAGCAGACGAGATAGGTGCCGACCTCGTCAAAAGTGTTCTGCGGAGAGGCATCCGTGGAATCTACATCGGTGCAGTCCGCGGGGTCTTCCGGTCCGGTTCCGGTGTCATTGAAGTCCCATTCATAGGAAACGATGACATTGGTCGCATCCGGGTCGTAAGAAGAAAGACCGGTGAAAGCAACGGTAAGCGGTTCATTGCCCTGCGTTCTGTCGGATTCAATCACCGCCACAGGCGGCGGATTGGCTAATACCGTCACAAATTGCGATGCGGTATCCGTCTGAGCAGAAGTATCATCTTCTGTCACACGGACGGTGATGAGATAGGTGCCAGCAACGGTATAGGTGCAGGTGAAAATACCGTCTGCATCGGGAGTGAATGGGAGCGTGCCGTTGTCGCAGGTGTACTCCCAGAGGGAAATGCCGGCGCCTGCATTGGTCCCGTTATCCGGGTCATAAGAATCCGAAGCATTTGCGTTGATGGTGCAGGTCGTCGGAGAGCCGGAGATGATGCAGACATCGGTATTCAAATTGAGAATTGCCACCGGCGGAGGATTCACATTGATATATACCGAAACTGTGACGGTGTCGGTAAGTGTTTCATTGTCCGTCACTTCCAGTTCTGCGTCATACACTCCTGCTGCGTTGGAGTTGCAATGCAGTGTGAAGGCGGAGGAAGAACTGGTGGCAGGAGCACAGTTGGTATCCGGTCCGGTGACCGTCCAGGAATATGCGGTAATCACATTGGACTCATCAGGGTCATAACTGCCCGTGCCATCAAGAACAATGTCGCACGGAGCCTGGCAGAAGCCCGGCGTCGCCGTGGCTACTGCAACAGGCGGAGGGTTCGCCCCAACATTGATAATCGCTCTCTCTGTGTCCGTGTTGCTTTCATCATCCGTCACTTCAAGTTCTACAATGATATAGCCTTCCGCATCATCACTGAAGGTAGCAGTGAACAGAATCCCTGTTCCGGAAAGCGGCGTTACGCTTCCCGAAGTGAGATTGGTCTCATCTATCGTCCAGGAATAATTGGTAATCACATTGGTGGCATCCGGATCGCGAGAGTCTGCACCACTGCAGGTGAAGGAGAACGGCGCAGTGCCGAAGGTCGGTGAGCAGGAAATATCTGCCACTGGGTCCGGATTGCCCAATATCTTCACCCAGATGGTTTCCGCATCAGAATTCCCGTCGTTATCATCCACCGTCAGAGCCACACAGTGCGCACCCGCAGAGTCAAAAGTCCAGGTGATGGTCTGACCCGTCAAATCTGTCGAGCCATCGCACTCCACATCCCAGGAGTATGCAGTAATCCCCTGACCGGGAGCGGGCGGCATTCCCTCATCCGGGTCATACGAATTGCCTCCGCGGAACTCCAGCGTGCATTCATTCGCCGGACCGGAGAGCATACAGGTCGTGAATGGCGCACCTATCACCGCCACCGGCGGAGGATTCACATTGATATATACCGAAACGGATACCGTATCCGTCAGCCCTTCATCATCCGTCACTTCCAGGTCCGCTGTGTATACCCCAGCCGCACTGGAATTGCAGAACAGGGTGAAGGTGGAATCTGTGCTGCTATTAGGCGAACAGTTGGTATCCGGTCCGCTCACCGTCCAGGAATATGCCTCTATCCGATTCGTCTCATCCGGGTCATACGAATCAGAACCAGAAAGCACAACATTGCACGGAGCGGTGCAGAAGCCAGGTGTCGCCGTCGCAACAGCTATAGGCGGAGGATTCGGTCCTACATTGATTACCACAAATTCTTCGTCCGTGTTGCCCTCATCATCCGTCACGGTCAAAGTCACCGTGTATACCCCTGCCGCAACATATTCGTGGCTCACCAGAATGCCCGTGAAGACCCCGGAACCGTCCCCGAAATCCCACTCATAGTTGGTGATGATATTCGTCTGGTCCGGGTCGTAAGACTCTGCACCCGTGCAGGTAACCTTCAGAGGAGCATCCCCATAAGTGGGTGTGCAGGACGCAATAGCCACTGGGTCCGGATTGCCCAATATCTTCACCCAGATGGTTTCCGCATCAGACAGCCCATCATTGTCCCCCACCGTCAGCGTTACAGGCCATTCGCCCGCCGTCTCAAATGTATAAGTTACTGTCGCTCCCCTCTTCGCTTCTCCATCTTCCAGATTCACCCAGTTGTAGGAAACAATCCCAATCCCGGGCTGTGTCCCATCATCCGGGTCATACGAGTTCCCACCATCAAATCGCAACGAGCACTCCACACTTACCCCGGAAAGCATACATACGGTGGAATCCGCAGTAATCACCGCCACCGGCGGAGGATTCACATTGATATATACCGAAACGGATACCGTATCCGTCAGCCCTTCATCATCCGTCACTTCCAGGTCCGCTGTGTATACCCCAGCCGCACTGGAATTGCAGAACAGGGTGAAGGTGGAATCTGTGCTGCTATTAGGCGAACAGTTGGTATCCGGTCCGCTCACCGTCCAGGAATATGCCTCTATCCGATTCGTCTCATCCGGGTCATACGAATCAGAACCAGAAAGCACAACATTGCACGGAGCGGTGCAGAAGCCAGGTGTCGCCGTCGCAACAGCTATAGGCGGAGGATTCGGTCCCACATTGATATTGACCGTCTCGTCATCCGTCAACCCTTCGTCATCCGTGACGACTAAAGTGACGCCAATGACGCCGGAAGAATCCGCGCTCACGCTGGCAGTATACAAAACCCCAGTTCCGCTGGCTGGCGTAATCGTTCCACTACCGGAAATGAAACTGGCGCTCCAGGCATAGTCGGTAATCACATTGGTGGTGTCCGGGTCGTAGGAATTGGAGCCAAAACAGGTGAAGGAGAACGGCGCATTGCTATAAGTAGGCGTACAGGAGATTTCCGCCACAGGCGGAGGATTGGCAAGAATACGAATCACAACGGATTCTGCATCGCTGAACGGTCCGCCTGTCACCGTGTCATCATTATCGGTTACCTGCAGAGTAACGAGATGAAGCCCGGCATCCGCAAGGTCAAACTCGTATACCACCGTGGAGCCGGAACGCGGAGTTCCTCCATCCAGCGTCCATGCATAATCGGTGATACCAATGCCCGGCGTGGTTCCATCATCCGGGTCAAAAGAATTTCCACCATGGAAGGTCAAAGTGCACGGAGCAGTGCATACCGTGACAGGAACATCAATCACCGCTACCGGCGGAGGATTCATCCCCACAAAAATCGTCAGCGTCACGACATCGTTCAGACCTTCATCATCCCAAACGGTTAATTCCACCACATAAGGTCCAGGCGTGAGATACTCCCAAACAGCGGTTACAGAAGAATCGTCCACGCCCGGACTCACATTGGAGTCAAAATCCCAGGCATACGCGGTAATCCGATTCGTGTTGTCCGGGTCAAAAGACCTGCTTGCATCAAAGGTAACTTTCAGAGGAGGAATTCCCCAGGTGGGCGATGCGGTAGCCACCGCTACCGGTGGAGGATTCTCCCCCACCGAAATAATGGCAGACTCATCGTCCGTGTTGCCCTCGTCATCTGTCACGGTCAAAGTCACCGTGTATACGCCTTCTGAAAGGTAAGTGTGGCTCACCAGAATGCCAGTGCCTACCGAGGTATCACCAAAATCCCAAGAATAATCCGTAATCACATTGGTGGCATCCGGGTCATAGGAATTGGCACCGTGGCAGACCACGGTTAACGGAGCATCGCCAAATACTGGCGAACAGATAATCTGCGCTACCGGAGGGGGGTTGGCTATCACGGTGATGACCACATTCTCAATCGTGACATTTCCTTCTACCGCAGCATCGGTGAGCATGAGCCAGACAATATGAGTTCCCCCATCGTAAGTTCGGGTCACTACTGCGCCCGGTGTCTCAAAACTGCCATCATTGTCCAGGTCCCAGGAATACGAAGTGATGCCTGCGCCCGGTGTGGTCCCATCATCCGGGTCATACGACCTGGATGCATCAAAGGTCACAGTGAGCGGTGCAAATCCCGTGGTAGGAGAAACAGAAATCACGGCAACGGGAGGAGGGTTCACCCCCACATAAATCTGAATGGTATCCTCATCTTGATTGCCTTCATCGTCAGTGACTCGCAGACGAGCGGTATATACTCCGTTTGCATCATAGCGGAAAGAAGCAATTTGACCGGCAAAGTCAAAAATGCCATCGTCGGTGAAATCCCATTCATAGGAAAGAATAATATTCGTAGCATCCGGGTCAAAAGATTTCCTTCCATCAAAGGAAACGGTGAGCGGCGCATCGCCCCAGGTCGGCGTGGCTTCAATAATGGCAACAGGCGGAGGATTTCCACCAACGGTAATCCGCACAATCTCGGAATCGGTTAAGCCCTCGTCATCCGTTACGGTCAGCGTCACAACAAATACTATGGATGGCGCAGTGGAAACATAACGATGGGATACGGTAACGCCGGTAGCAGGAGGCGAATTGTCGCCGAAATCCCAGGAATAAGTCACAATGCGGTTGGTCTCATCCGGGTCAAAAGAGCCGGAGCCGGAGCAGGTAACATTCAGCGGAGAAATTCCATAAGTTGGAGCACAGGAAGCCATGGCAATCGGAGGAGGATTTCCACCCACATAAACCAGCTTTTCTGCCAGAGTGGTCAATCCTTCATCGTCAGTAACCCTAAGAGCCGCGCGGAAATTGTTGGAAGTGCTGTATTCATTGGAAGCGGCGATCCCCGTCTGGTCGGTATTAAATGTCCCATCATAATCAAAATCCCATTCGTAAAGAACGAGATTTCCACCGTCGGGGTCATACGAGCCGGAAGCATCAAAATTCACCTCCAGCGGAGCAAATCCAGAGAAGGGAGATGCGGTAAAGGAAGCCACAGGCGGAGGATTTTTGCGCACGGTGATGACCACGGTTTCTATGTCAGTTCCCGGCGGCGCATCATCATCTGTCACCCGCAGGGCAGCGGTGAAATTCTGGAAATTCAGGGTCGTGTTGTAGGTGAAAGTCACCGTTTGACCAAAAGCATCGGGAGTGAAGGAAACTCCATCATAGTCAAAATCCCATTCATATAGCGTAATTACGCCACCATCCGGGTCAAACGAGCCTGAGCCATCCAGCGTCACAGTCAGAGGTGCATATCCATCCATAGGAGTGGCGTTGACCACCGCCTTCGGTGGAGGATTGATCCCCACACGGATTTTCTGAATTGCTATCGCAGTTTGGTATTCATCGTCTTGCACGCGCAGAGCGGCATTATAAATTCCGTCCGCTTCGTAGGTGTGCGACGCGGTAGGTCCCTCCTGGTCAGTGGCGAAATTGCACGGGTCGCCACAATCAAAGTCCCACTGATACAATAGAATCCTGCCGCCATCCGGGTCGTAACTGCCCGTACCATCAAAAATCACCGCCAGCGGAGCCGTGCCATAAGTCGGCGTCGCTTTAATTTGCACAACCGGCGTGCGATTGCTCACTACGATTTCAAAACTCTGGTCTCCATTCACCCAGACATATATCGGTATCGGTGGGGTAGTATCGTCATCGGTAAGCACCAGCCGCGGCTGATAAGTTCCCTCATTCAGATAGAGATGCGTCAATGAAGTATCGGTGGCAGGAAACAGGTCGGATTGCCCATCTCCGAATTCCAGCCTTGCCTCCACTTTTCCTCCATCCGGGTCAAAATATCTGGCAGTGAATTGGACTTTTACTCCCACAGGACCGGCAATATCAGAAGGCTGGGAAATTACCTGCGCGGTGAGTACCCCACGAGGAGGCAAATTCCCCACTTGCCCACCGCAGGAATAAAGCAAAAGCACTGCAAGGGCAATACTTCCCCATTCCCTCCATTTCTTCATCTTCCATCCCCTCCAAATTTCGGATTTTCCCCTTTTTCCACAATCATCATAGTAAAAAGACATTTCACACACCCTCCTTTTTTCACAACTCAAGTTTTTTTCTCCCCTTCCAGCATTCAACATTTTATCCGCAATCGGTTCAACTGTCAACCCCTTTCCTTACCTCCAGACGCAATGTGGCAATAGTTTCCCTTCCCAACGAAATTTCCTTCCCTAAAAATATCAAAAAACATTTCCACCCCTCTTATCCATTCCCACCATTAAACTCATTTTATCGGATTTTCTTGTCTTTGTCAAGCCCTTCCATCTCCATTGAGCCAGAAATCCCCTTCTCCACGACCTTTTTTGGCTCCAGAATATTATAAAGCATTTTTCCTCTCACCACCATCCTACCAATAACTGTATTTTATCGGATTTTCTATTTTTGTCAAGTGGTTATATATATAATTCCTTATATATAACGTGGGCAATGTGAGAGAAAAACAAAGAAAATGCTGGTGGTAATCCCCATCGGCAGGGCAGAAATTCTGCATTTTTGCCTGGACACGATGCGCCCTCTGGTATAGTTCTGCTTTTTTAAGGATATATTATTTAACGGCAAGGATGAAACCTGTCCTTCTCCCCGAAGAAATGCGAAAACTGGATGAAGATGGCGTGCGCACCTGCGGGCTGACCTGGGATTTGCTGATGGAGGCGGCGGGAAGAGAAACCGCGAGAGAAATGGAGAATTTTTTTGGCGCGGTGAGCGGAAAATTCATTTTTCTGGTCTGCGGGACAGGAAACAACGGCGGAGACGGTCTGTGTCTTGCTCGGTGGCTTTTTCTGCGCGGCGCTAAGCCAGAAATCCTTCTGCTCGGCTCACCGGAGCAACTGAAAGCCGAAGCGAGTTTCCATTATCAGAGAGCCAGAGCCTGTGAAATCCCTGTTTTTGAATTGCGCAAAGGTTTTGTTCCGCCGGAAAAGCCTGACCTGCTTGTGGATGCCATATTCGGCACAGGGCTGGACCGCCCGGTAGACGAGCCCTGGAAAACCTGGATTTTATGGCTCAATCAAATGTCTGCCAAACAGGGCATCCCGGTAGTCAGCGTGGATATTCCCTCTGGCATTTCTTCGGCAACCGGGCAAATTCTGGGGACTGCGGTGCAGGCAAAACTCACAGTGACGATGCAGGAACTCAAACTGGGGCTGGTGGTATATCCCGGGGCGAAATTTGCCGGCGAAATTCGTGTAGTCCCGCTCGGTTATCCAAGAGCGAAAAATGCCCGGCATTATCTGATTGAGGCAACCGATGTGGCTGGCTGGCTTCCCCGATGGGAACCCTGGGTGCATAAAGGGCATAGGGGAAAAGTCATTGTTGCTGGTGGTTCTGTAGGATTAACGGGCGCATTGGTTATGGCGGCAGATTCCGCTGCGCATTCGGGCGCTGGCTTGACCTGGGCCGCTTTCCCCGCTTCCCTATCAAGAATTTTTGAGACCAAACTCACCGAAGTTATGAAAATCGCTCTGCCCGATGAGAATGGATTTTTCTCGCCTTCCTCCGCTCAAACCCTGTTAGAACGGATGGATGAGACTGATGCGCTGGTGCTCGGACCGGGGATAGGCAGAAGCCCCCAGGTAGACCAAGGGGTTCGCTTTCTCGTGTCTGAGTGGAAAAAACCTCTGATATTAGATGCCGATGCGCTCTATGTGTTCCGAAATGCGATGGAAGAACTGAAAGCAACACCGGCGCCAATGATGCTCACCCCGCATTCCGGGGAAATGGCAAGATTGCTGGGAATTTCTTCAGAAGAGGTGGAAAAAGCCCGCCCGGAGATTGCCCGACTCTGCGCAGAAAAAACGGGTAAAGTGGTGATGCTCAAAGGCGCCAGAACTCTGGTCGCCAATCCTGAAGGAACGATTTTCATCAACCCAACAGGAAATGAAGGGATGGCTACCGGTGGAAGCGGAGATATTCTTGCCGGGATGTGCGGGGCGTTTCTGGGAATGGGCTTGCCGGCAGTTCAGTCTGCCTGCTGTGCCGCATATTTGCACGGGCTTGCCGGCGACATTGCGGTAAAACGCAAAACGATATTTTCCCTAACCGCTCTGGATATTCTCGCCCATATTCCGTATGCTTTTTCTGAGGTAATATCCTGTGAATCGTCCGGTCTGGTGCGAACTTGATCTGTCCGCGATTCGGCAGAATATCCACTCCATTCGCAGAATTTCTCAGAACATCCCGCTTTTCGCGGTCATCAAACAGGATGCGTACGGCCACGGGCTGATTCCGGTCGCACGAATCCTTCAGCAAGAAGCCGTTTCCCATTTCGCCGTTGCCACCTTAGATGAAGCCATCGCTTGCAGGGAAGCCGGTATCCAGGGGGAAATCCTCATCCTCGGCTACACTCCGATTGAACAAGCACCTCTTCTGGCGCATCATCGTCTCAGCCAGAACCTGTTCTGCGCTGAAATGTTTGAGGAATGGAAACAGGCGTTGAAATCGCTCAACATCACCTTCCATTTGAAGCTGGACACTGGAATGAATCGGCTCGGGTGGAAAAATGAAAAAAATCTGTTTCAGCGCATTTCCGACTATCTGCCCCATTTGCAAAGTGTATTCACTCATCTTCCCAAAGCAGACGAAGATTGGGAACTCACCATCAAGCAAATCGGAACTTTCTGGTCAATAGTGCAACCCTGGGTGGAGGCAAATCATATTCCCATCCACTGCATAAACAGCAGTGCTTTCCTGCAGTGCGTTCAGAGAAATCTCCCGATTCCGGGGGACTTTCTCCGGCTCGGAATTTTGCTATACGGAGTTTCTCCTATGTTAAAGACTACTTTCCCACTTCAGCCTGCGCTATCAGTAAAAAGTCGGATTATCCAGGTCAAGGAGGTGAAAAGAGGGGAAGGGGTGAGTTATGGGCATACCTGGAAGGCAAAAAGGAAATCCATCATTGGCGTAGTCCCCATCGGATATGCGGATGGCTATTCCCGGGCATTGAGCAATCAGGGCAGAATGCGGGTTTGTGGCAGATATGCTCCCATTGTGGGCAGGGTTACGATGGACTACACGATGCTGAATATCACAGAAATCCCACAAGCCGGCAGAAATAGCGAAGTCACCGTTCTCGGCGAAGGCATAACTGCCTCGGAAGTGGCAAACATCGCTGGAACGATTCCGTATGAAGTTCTCTGCTCGTTGGGTTCACGCATTCCCCGAATTGTTATTAACTCTGAAGCCCTGTGAATACGGTGCAAAAGGTGAGCACGACGGTCAGGTTATCCCAGTTGCCCGGCGTCAACCTTTCCACTACCGCCGTGACAAGTAAAGAAACCAAAAATATGGTGAATCTCCCTACTGGCATAAAAATATACAGCCAAACCATCCCGCCCAGTACTGCGCCCAGAAAAAACAGAATTCCTCCCATAAGCCCTTTGCCCGTTCGGTCTTTCTCCCAGAATACGGCAAGAGAAACCAGCGGGTCGCCCCAGCCCATCACCACCCAGGAAAGGCACGCTGAATCCGCTGGAAATAAGGCAAATGCCAGAAGGACGGAAAGCGGATACAGCAGAATGCCCGGGTCAATTTCATTTTTCATCAGCCTGCGCAGAAACGAAATCCGCCGAAAAAAGAAAGCATTGAACATCAGCCCCAGAGTGGCTATGGTCAGCCCAATCCCCGTGGTGAGCCCAAAAAAGGCTGGAATGGAGAAGAGAAAATGAAGGATTTGTCGCTGGAATGCCACAGGTTTTTTCCTGCTCCCCGGTTCATATTTTCCTCAAAAATCTCCTGAATTGATGACTTCCCGGTAAAAATATCAGGATGAAAGAAAACCGTGAACGCAATTCTGAAGGGAAGAAAATCCTCGGCAGTGCAATCAAGCAGTTGTTAGTGCCCACACAGATGGGATTTTCTCTGATGATTTTTGTGCTCATTGGATATTATCTGGATGAGAAAACCGGCAGAAGCCCGATGTTTACGCTGATTTTCCTCGTAGCAGGCTTGATATCCGTTTTTTTGCAGGGGTATCGGTTATATAAGGAAACAATGAAATGAACGAGAAATCGGGGCAATTCTGGAAACCGGGCAATGATTTATTCTGGCGGTCGTGGAAGATGTCCATCTGGCTCTCACTTTTGTTCCTGCTCATCCTGTTTTCATACGGGCAATTGTCCGGTGCGTATAGTTTTGCCCTCGGAGCTGGCTTGATGCTCGTTGACGCCTATCTTTTCCGAATCCTGCTGGAAGAAGCCTGGTTGGGAAAAAGCAAATACCGTTGGCTCGCAGGCTTCGGTTTGGTTCTCAAATATCCCATAATATTTGGTATATTTATTTATCTGGTGAGGCGATACCCTCCACACTGGATGCACGGTATAGGATTATTGGGAGGTATAGCACTGCTTCCGCTGGTCTTGGGTGCAAAAATCCTGAGTTTGTGGCTCACCGGGAGACTGAAAAATGGAGGAACTTGAAAATCCCAGCCTCGCATCGTTTCTTTATCCAGCCATAAAACAATATCTTCCGGAATGGATGGATGTGCATATTTTTGAAATTATTTTCTTTGCTCTGTTCGGAGGTATTTTGCTATCTATTCTGGGATGGTGGGGCACCCGGAAGGCGCAATTTTTCCCCCACTCACTTCAGAATTTGCTTGAAATTGCCTATCAAGGCCTGCTGGGCTGGTATGAAGGTTTTATGGAAGACCGCAAGGAGGCGGAGAGATATTTCCCATTTTTCGGTAGTTTCTTCTTTTACATTTTATTGATGAACCTGCTTGCCATTATACCGCTGTTCCGCTCCCCCACCAGTTACTATCTCACCACCCTTTCGCTTGCCCTGATTGCGCTGACCGGCACTTGGCTGATTGCTCTACATCGGCTGGGACCGATAGGATTTGCAAAACATCTGGTCGGTGAACCGTGGTATTTATTCCCCATCTCATTCCCCGTTCATCTTGTGGAAGAAATTGCACGCATCATTTCCCTGAGCATCCGACTCGCGGCAAATATATTTTCGGAGGATTTAGTCCTTGCAGTGCTGATTATGTTAGCGGTGATGTTTTTCCCCATCTGGTTGCCCATACCGTTGCCTATGCCTTTTATGTTTCTGATGGTGATTTTCAGCACTGCCCAGGCAATAGTTTTCTCCACTCTGACAGCGGTATATATCCATTTATGGTTGTCGACAGGAGAACATCATTGAAGGGGAGGTAGATGTAAAATGGAAGGAACCTGGTTTCTGGCAGTGATGGCGATTTCGGCAGGTTTTCCAATAGCCATTTCTGCAGTGGGGGGAGCTATCGGGCTGGGTCGCGCCATAGCGGGCGCTGCGGAAAGTATTGCCCGACAGCCGGAAGCGGGAGGACGCATTGCTGGTAACGCCCTGCTGGGCTTCTTCTTGATTGAAGCCCTCAGCATTTATACCTTTGCCGTTGGAGTTCTTTTGTGGACGAGAATCCCCAGCGTGGATAATATTATGAAACTTTTCGGCGGAGTATAAACTTTGACACTGTTTCTCATAGCCGAAGAATTACCCAACATCACCATTTCAATTCAACCTATCCTTGTTCACATCGTCAGTTTCCTCATCTTCTTCCTCCTGCTCTCGCGATTCCTGTTTACCCCGATTCGGAAAATTTTGCAGGCGCGCTCCGAAAAGTTTGAAAGCGAATATTCCGAAGTAAAAAAATTTCAGGCAGAACTGCAGAAAAAAATTGCGGAATACGAACAACATTTAACGCTGGCAGAAGAGGAGAAAAGGCAGATCATCCTGAATGCGATGAAGCAGGCAGAAGAATACCGAAAAGAAATTCTCAAAAAAGCAGATGGGGAAGTCCAGGAGCACAGGGAAAAAGCATTGCGGAATCTGGAGATTGAAATTGAGAGCAGATGGAAAGCCCTTCGGGAAAAGGTTCTGGACACGACTTTCCGCCTGGCAGAGAAACTGCTTGAGGAGGAATTGACCGAAGCCCGGCAGAAGAAGTTGCTGAATAAGTTCATAGAGGAAATCACGGACGAGCATCGGGCGGGATGAAACCCGAAGAGAAGGTTCTGGCTACCCGGTATGCGGAAGGAATTTATCTTTATTCCAAAAGTGAACGAAAGGTTCAAGAATGCCTCCAGTGGCTGGACGATATACTCCACTTACTTGCGGATTATCCCGAAGTGCGAAAAATCATTCTGAATCCGAACATTGCGCTAAATGAAAAGATGAACTTTCTTGAGCGACTGACCGAGGACAAAATCCCTCCTTATCTGCTCATATTTTTACGGCTATTGGTCAGGCGGAACAGGTTTTTACTGCTGCCGGCGATAGCAGAGGTCTGCCACCGGCTGGATGAGCAGGACCGAGGATTTGTCCGCGTGGAAGGCCGAGTACCTATGCCGCTATCAGAAGAACAGAAGAGGGAAATTATCCATGTGCTGGAGCAGAGGCTTCAGAAGAAAATCATCTGGCAGGAGAAAATTGATAAACGGGTTATCGGTGGTATCGCCGTGCTCATCGGTGACCGAATTATAGATGACTCTTTGAGAAATCACCTGGAGCAATTAAAAAAGAGCCTTTCGGTGAAATTGGCGGAAGCGAAGGGAGGGAGATGAAATGAGGGTCAAACCGGAAGAAATTACCGCAGTGATCAGAGCGGAGATAGAAAAATATCGTGGCGAGACGGAATTAAAAGATGTGGGCAGAGTGATTCAGATTGGGGATGGCGTTGCCCGCGTTTATGGTCTGGAAGAAGCTGCTTCAGGGGAAATTGTGGAGTTTCAACCTGAGGGTCAGCGCGGAATGGTGCTGAATTTGGAAGAGGAAAGCGTGGGTATCGTGCTTTTAGACCCGTATGAAGAAATTCGGGAAGGAGACCTGGTCAAACGCACCGGGCGCATATTAGAAGTCCCCGTGGGTGAAGGATTATTGGGCAGGGTGGTGGACTCTTTGGGCAGGCCGCTGGATGGGAAAGGTCCCATTGTCCCTGCTGGTTATCGCCCGATAGAAATCATCGCCCCGAGAGTGATTTATCGCCAGCCGGTAAAAGAGCCATTGATGACCGGGATCAAAGCCATAGACTCAATGATACCCATCGGCCGGGGCCAGCGTGAACTCATCATCGGGGACCGGCAAACGGGGAAAACCGCCATTATGGTGGATACCATTATCAATCAACGGGAAACGGATGTGCACTGTATTTACGCGGGCATCGGGCAAAAACAATCCAGCATTATGGATGTGGTGCGCACGCTGGAACGATATGGAGCAATGCCTTATACCACAGTGATTTTTGCTCCTGCCTCTTATCCAGCCGCTCTGCAATTTCTCGCCCCATATTCTGCCTGCACGATGGGAGAATATTTTATGTCTCAGGGCAAACACAGCCTGGTATGTTATGATGACCTGTCCAAGCATGCGGCTGCATATCGGGAATTATCCCTCTTATTGCGCCGACCACCAGGAAGAGAAGCATATCCCGGAGACATTTTCTACTTGCACTCTCGCTTGCTGGAACGGGCGGCAAAAATGGCTGATGAGTATGGCGGTGGAAGTCTCACAGCCCTGCCCGTAATTGAAACGCTGGAGGGCAATATCACTACTTACATCCCCACCAATGTCATCTCCATTACCGATGGGCAGATTTACCTCGAGCCGGACTTATTCAACGCCGGTATTCGCCCTGCCATCAATGTGGGTTTATCCGTTTCACGCGTAGGTGGAAATGCGCAAACCAAAGCGATGAAAAAAGCAGCAGGAAAACTCCGCCTGGAACTTGCCCAATATCGCGAACTGGCAGCATTTGCCAAATTTGCTACCGATTTGGACCCCGCCACACAACAGCAATTGCTCCGCGGAGAGCGTCTCGTGGAAATCCTGAAGCAGGGGCAATTCACCCCCCGTTCTTTATCCCATCAGGTGCTGGCGATTTTTGCTGGCACTCAGGGATTTATGGATGAACTGCATCTATCGGAAGTAGCAGAGTTTGAGAAAGAATACCTTCAATTCGTTTCCGAGCGGTACCCCGACATCATTCACCGCATAGAGACAACAAAAGATTTTGATGAAGAAACGGAAAAGTTGACGCGAAAATCTCTGGAAGAATTTTCCCGGATTTTTCAGCAGAAGAAAGTTCCCGCAGAAGCCGCGGCATAAAGATGGAAAACCTCCGGGATTTGCGCAGGCGAATTCGGGCAATTCGCAGCACACAGCAGATTACCCATTCTATGAAACTCGTATCAACAGCACGATTTGCTCGCGTTCAGTCCCTCCTGTTTGTCTGCAGAAAGTTCTCCGAAGAGTGGGAAAGTGGCGCATCTTTTCTCCCTTTTTCCTCCACTTCTCATACCCTGCTTGATCAGCGCTCTGACGGAACCGTTCTGCTCATTCCAATTACCTCAGACCGCGGGTTGTGTGGCGCATACAATGTCAATCTGCTCAGATATGCCCTTTCCTTCGCTTCTTCTCTCCCTCCCGATACCGATGTGCAATGGCTCACCATTGGAAGAAAGGGAACTGTGTTTCTCCGGTGGAGAAAACACCAGATTGTTCGGTCTTATCACCGACTTCCCATCACCCTCCCACTCAAAGTCACTCAATCCATCGTTAGAGATATTCTTCATCTCTATGAACGAGAACCCATTCGCGAAGTGCATTTATTTTTCACCAGATTTGTCTCTATGGGCAAGCAAATCGCGGATAGATGGCAACTTCTGCCCATAACCCCACCCCGGAGAAAGGAAAGTCCGGATGAGATACCCTATTTTTACGAACCCGAACCCGAGGAAATGCTCTGGAAACTGCTTCCCCAACTGCTGACCTTTCGGCTACACCTCGGGCTATTTGAATCCTTTGCAAGCGAACAGGCGGCACGGATGCTCGCAATGTCTCAAGCATCCGAAAACGCCGAAGAATTGATTCGTGAATTAAACCTGCGATATAATCGGGCAAGGCAGGAAAGCATTACGAAAGAATTGATGGATATCGTTGGGGGCGCAGAGGTGCTGAAGCTTTAGCCTTTCACAAAGCCTGTGCTTAAATTTCTTGAATGTGCAGGCGCACTTTTTGATAGATTTCCTCTCTGTTCGTTGGAGTGAGTGTAAAAATCCGCACATCGGACGCATTCTTCCATATCCTTTCTATCTCTTCCGGCAGGAAAAGAGCACGAGTGGCAAGCAGAATTGGGAATCGCAGGGTTAAATCCGGCAGGAGCGCACGAAATTTCTGCGAATGCAGTTCCATCTTGCCAATTTCATCAATGACACAACAGACAGCGGGCTGAGCAAGTTCCGGCAGGACCAGCTCCTCAAATTCTTCCACGCGCACGCGATATTTGCCCACTCTGGGTGCGCCTGGCGAAAGGTCCGCAAGAACTCCTTTCACTCCACGAATCGCCTGAATGAGGAACCCCACGCGGTTTCCCCTGTCCCGAATTTCTTCCGTGTAAAAACCCACCGTGGGTTGAGGCAAATTCGGGAGTAATTTCTTCACCAGCGTCGTTTTTCCACATCCTGCTCGCCCGGTAATGAAAATGGCTAATCCCATCTAATGCGGAGAAAAAACCCCCCCGCCTGCCTCTGTACCATTCCCTTCATTTCCAGCATCGTAAGTACGGAAGCAGTAAATCCCGTGGGCAGAGAAAGTTTTTCACCGATTTCTTCCAGATGCATTGCATCTGAAGCCATCACATCAAGCACCTTTTTCTCCTCTTCGGAGAGTTCGGGCTTCATTTCATCTTCCAGCGCAGGCAGACGCCAGGCAAAAAGCACATCATTGGGATGTCTTAATAAAGCGGCGCCATTCTGAATTAAATACAGGCATCCTTCGCTGGTAAGACTGTCAATTCGCCCAGGAACAGCGAAGACATCTTTACCCAAGTCGGCAGCCCATTTTGCGGTAATCATCGCCCCGCTCTTCATTGGCGCTTCTATCACGCATATCCCACGGCACAATCCTGCAAGAATCCGATTTCGCTCCGGGAAATGGTAATATTCCGGCTGAGCTCCAGGCAAAAAAGTGGAAAGCAAACATCCATTTTCCCGGATTTTTTCGTATAAAAATTTGTGTTCGGAAGGATACACCACATCCAGGCCGCAACCCAGAATGCCCACGGTGGGTTGTTTGGCGTCCAGAGCACCCAGATGCACCTCTGCATCAATTCCACGCGCCAGCCCGCTGACGATTAACAATCCCGCCTCGGAGAGCCTCCGCGCAAAATTTCTCGCCACTGTTCTTCCATAACCACTCGGCCGCCGTGTGCCCACCATTCCAAGCGCTCGTTCCCAATTCTCTGGTAGATTCCCCTGATAAAACAACACCACGGGTATTGGATTCAATTGCCTCAGCGGCTCGGGATATTTTTCATCTGCCGGGCAAATGTAGGAAATTCCCTTTTTCTCCAGTTCTTTGAGAATTTTCCCTTCGCCGGATATGCCACCCAGCGGTGTTCGGGAAAATACCTGCTCTTTTTTCCTCCACATCTCCGTGAAGGACATCTTTCTTTCCCACAGTGCCTGAACTTCCTTCTCGCTAAATCCGGAATATTTCAAAAGAACGGCGGCGGCGGCTTCATTCATACCAGAAATGCAAAGTCAACTCAATGCGCGAAAACGGGGGCGGTGTGCGCATCAATCTCCACATAGCCGAAAGATTGAACAATTGCGTCCGGCTTTCCCCCACAGAAATTCCATATTCCAGCCCCTGCCTCACCATCTCGTAAATTAAAGTTTCCCACACATTTTTCACCCGCGGATGAGGAATGATGGCAATTAAATCCATTTGTGCTACCTTCACATCAGAAAATTGATTGAATTCAAAATCAATGGCAAAAGTGTGGAAGCCGAGTTTTCTTCCTTCTGCTTCCACGATAAAAGCCCCGCCGCGTTTTCCCAGCACCGCATTTTCCACCCATTTCTGGTACAGTAAAACGGCTTTCTCCAGAGGGATTCTCGGGTCGCGATGAAAACGGTCCCAGACAAAAACTGTTTCCGCCACCCGCTGAACGAATTCTAAATCCTTCGCGTTTGCCAATCGCACTTCACAATTGGTTTCTGGCTTCTCAAATAACTCACCAGCTCCTCGGGCAAAAGCATACAGAATCGCTGTCTCCATCGTCCGAAAGCCTATATCTTCCAGCGCATGCGTCCAGATTAAATCCCGCGCATCCACTCGGGCATCCATAAAGCGAATTCCGGCTTCTTTTCCCCAGATGTACGCCTCCCGCAGTAATTCTTGCGCACGACGAAATCCTTCCGCATACGGTTCTGCAGAGAAAAATTCCGTCATCCGTGCGCAGGGAAATCCCAGAATCTCCGAATCCCAATCCAACCGCTCCACCGCCAGATAGGCTTTCGGCTCTGCTCGCTCTTCCCACACCCACACCATTCCATTTTGAACATCCTTTTCCAGACGATGGAGCGTATATTTCTGAATCGCGCTTGACGGAACCGGGCGAATATACTGGTACTTTTTATATTTCTGCTGTTCTACCAGCAATGTTAACAGGGAAATCTCCTCGGAAGCAAGTGGGCGAATGGACATATTACGGAAAGACAGCAGAGCGGACCAGTTTCATTGTCTGTTCTGCTTCTTCCCTCGCCCGCTCGTTCCCCTCCTGGAGCAAAATTTCCACATCTGGATATGATTCCTGCAATTGTTTTCGCTTTTCCCTCATAGGAGCAAAAAAATCTGCAATTCTGCTGGCGCATTGCATCTTGCACTCTACGCACCCCCGAAGTCCGTTCCTGCACTCGTATTCCACCACTTTTACCTCTTCGGGCTCCCCTACCAACTGCCAATATGCAAAAACCACACAACCTTCCGGATGACCCGGACTATTCTTATGGATTTTTTGTGGGTCTGTATATGCTTTCATTACCAATTGCTCAATTTCTTCCGGAGTAGAAGAAAAAGGGATATGATTGCCCATGCTTTTACTCATCCTGCGACCATCTAACCCTGGCACGCGGGAAAATTCAGTGAGCAAAGGCTGTGGTTCAGGAAAAATCGTGCCGTAAAAATGATTGAACCTTCTGGCGATTTCCCGGGTTAATTCCAGATGAGGGAGTTGGTCTTCGCCTACCGGGACAAATTGCGCCCGATAGATTAAAATATCTGCTGCTTGCAGAACGGGATAACCGAGAAAACCGAATGTATGCAAGTCCCGCGTGGTTAAATCGCGTAAAACTTCCTTATAGGTCGGGTTCCGCTCCAGCCAGGGCAAGGGGGTAACCATACCCAGCAAAAGAGACAACTCCGAATGCGACTTCACTTCTGATTGCCGGAACAACACGGATTTTTCCGGAGAAAGACCCGCCGAAATCCAATCCAGAATTTCTGCACGCACATTACTTTGAATCTCCCTGCTGTCGGCATAGTCTGTAGTAAGCGCATGCCAATCAGCAATAAAATAAAAGCATTCATCTTCAGGATTTTCCTGCAATTCCACCCATTTGACCAGAGTGCCAAAATAATGTCCGAGGTGTAACTTTCCCGTCGGCCTGTGACCGCTCAACACCCGATTTTTCATTTCGCATCCACTCCCCGTTCCCGCACAAAATTCTTAAAGTGCACCGCATCTTCAAACATATGCATATTATTGAAAAATATATATCCGGGCATATTTTGGGAGAGCACAGAGAGCAGGTAATCAAAATCCGATTCGGTATATCGGTATCGCGCTCCTTCCCTGCCGTGAAGACGAATATAAAAAAAATGAGTGGCAAGAACAGGGTGAACAAAAGGGTCGGTGCAAGGGATGAGGTCCAATTCTTCACACAGAATTTTCACATCCTCGAGGTCAAAATTTCCTCGAGGCTCCCAGACAAAATGAAAATTCTCGTGGTCTATAAGAGTGAAAAATCTGCGGAGACTTTCCTTATTTTCTGCGGATAATTGAAAACTGGCAGGCGTTTGAAAAAGGAAAACCCGGGCATTTAGAATGCGCCCCGCTTCGCAAGTGCGCTTCCAACCATCCCATACTACTTGCGTGTCCCGAAAATATCCATATTCATTCATTTGCTCCTGCGAAACATTGATTTTCGCCTTCTGATAAGTGGGGCTTCTGGCGGGATGAGTGATTACCTGCCAAGCTTTGACGACATACTCAAACTCGGGCGGAGTCCCTTCCCTCCACCTTCTCATCGTTTCTTCTCCCGGCGGATAATAGAAGGTCTTTTGAATTTCTACCACCGGAAAGAATTCCAAATATTTCTTCTGCGCCACAGGAAAACCACAACAACCAATTTTCCATGCCATTTTTCACTTCAGGCAATCTGATTCAAAATTTCCTGCAGGTCTGCTTCATCAATCACGCCATCTACATTGACATCCAGCCGCACTTCATAACCAGTTTCATTCTGGGTTATGCCGAGGTTGAGCGCCACTTCCAGCCAATCGTTTTCATCCACTTGCCCATCCAGATTCACATCTCCTTTCGGATACGGGGAGACGGTGGAATAGAGGTTTCCTTCACACAGGAAAAAGGGCGTTTGCACCTGAACGAAATACTCAATTCCGCTGGGGCTCAATAGCGATTTGGGAATGCGGAAAGTTGCCGATTGCCCTGAACGCATTTCTGCAGCCCTGGCAGAAAATGGCTTTGGAGAACCTTTTTCCCGGTAAAACAACTGAACGCTCTGCACTTGCGCATAAGGTAATTGGAAGGTCAAAAGCAGGTCTTGAGAAAGGTCGTATGTCGCAGGAGGAGTATGACCAGGCAGAACGACTTGAAGCCATAAATTGGCAGAAGAGGTATTGTCATAAGTATCCACTGCTTCAGCACGCAAATCGTGCCTTCCCTCCGCCGTGGATTTATACAGAATCACAAATGGGGAAGCCAGCGCACTGCCCAGAAATTGGTTGCCCTCATACAGGTTCACCGACTTCAAAGAAAGATTGTCCGAAGCAGAGAGCGTAATCTGGATTGTACCGCACGCCTTGGTTCCGAGAGGAGGACTCAAAAGACTGACCGCAGGAGGAATCAGGTCATTTGCCAGTTGAACGGTAATTTCCGTGGATGCAGAATTTCCCACATTGTCCAGAGCGATAGCTTTAAGGGAGTGGGTTTTTCCTATTTCCAGCAGGGTATTCCAACTGGCAGAGTAGGGAGGAACACTTAAAGCCCGCAAGCGCCTGGCATCCACGAGAATTTCCACCAGCTGAATCCCTGAGCCCGTCCCATCCTTGGCATCCACCTGGATGTTCACAACGCCCGACACCGTTGCATCTGCCTGTGGATTGATGAAAGCGACGGAAGGTTTATTATTATCCACATTGAACCTCACAGTTTGGCTGGTCGCCGAATTTCCTGCGTTATCAAATGCTGTGGCAGAAATAGTGTGCTGTCCATCGGCAATCCGGGTCGTGTCCAGAGTTGTTCTCCATGGTGAAATGCGCAGTGTGGTCCATATGTCACCGTCCAGCAGAATTTCCACATACGACACACCACTGCCCGGAGGCGGGTCACGTACCTCCACTCCTACAACCACCGGACCCGCATACCAGGTGGCAACGGAAGGCGAAGTAATCAATACCTCAGGTGGCACAGAATCAATCAACACGGTGATAGTATCTTCTGCTTTATTGCCCAGATTATCTTCTGCTACTACCCGAATATTGTGCCCGCCTTCCGATGCATTGGATGCATCCCAGATGGCTTCAAATTCTGGCGGGGAACCTTGTCCAGTTCGGTCCTCTCCAATATTTTGCCCGTCCACATAGAAGGTCACCTTTTCCACACCCACCACTGCGCCGGTTACCCTCGCAGTAACCTTCACATTGCTTGATTTTGGCACATATGAATCCTTAACCGGTTCAATAATCCGCACGAAGAAACTCCCCGGACCTCCAATGACCTCCACGCGAGCGGTGATTTTCCCTGGCAACTCCTGAATTTCGGTCACCGCCACGCCACTGGGCTGTCCGTTTTTTAATCTGCTCGCAGGGGTAGAGGATTCATCAAAATTGCGATTTCCCGCACTTCCCGGATATGGATCACCTGCGTCACCTAAATTCCTACCGTTTTCCAGGTCTTCTTTGCCATCCGCCTGAACAGGTTTCACATGGAAATTGGATGCAGGTTGCCCTTTGTGGTCCCATGGCGCACCATCATCTATATGCCAGATGAGCATTCCGGTGCCCGGAATCAGTTTGTCCCATTTCTCCTTGATCCGGTATTCCAGCAAAAAATACTCTTTGGCATTTGGGTCGCCACGCGCCGGCAACTTCAAAACTTTATCTATCGTGGTTTCAATCGGCGGAAGTTCCACATCTTCGGAAACACCGCTTTTCACTTCTGGAATCGCCCATTCCAGAACCACGCGACTCCACGGGTCATAAGAAGTGGGGCGCTCCGGACTGCGACCATCGCCTCCAAAGGCTCCGCTTGCCATCGCAGACCAAATGCCCGGTCCACTCCAAAAGAAGGAATATAAATCTGGCAAGCCCAGATTATGGCCAAATTCGTGAACCGCCACGCCTACAATGGATTGACTCATATCCCTTCCTTCCCCTTCCGGCACAATCGTTCCGTCATAAATCTGCGCTCCATCATCCGTGGTATAAGGTGGACTCATATATAAATACATTGACCAGATGTCGCAATCGTCCCCGGTAACTGCCTGGTCTGGCCCTGCGTGCAGAATCATCACCGCATTATACTGCTGGAAATTGATATCTCGGTCCGCCGTTCGCACCGAATCCACTATGAGTTGCCAGGGATTATCTGAATAATAGCAGGAAGTTTGAGGCAACCGATATACACTCTCACTCACGGTGAATGTCAAATTTAACTTGGTGTCGGATTGATCCAGGAAATATTCCTGCGGACTCCCCTCTCCGGTGAATACATCCACAAAATGGTTGTAGTCGTGTGTCGGCAAAAATTGCCGATTGGAGAAATCTACTCGCAGGACTATCACCTGCCCGGAACCCACAGTCTGCAGAGAATTATTGATTCCACGAAATGCTGGTTTTCCTTCAATTCCCAGATATTTCATCATCAGCACCGGATTGAACATACTCGGGCATTCATGACTTCCATCTGGAGAAGGAATCGCCCATATTTTCGTAGTCATCAGCGTCACTGCTAAAAACAGAAAAACTCCCTTTTTCATTCACATCCCTCCCTATTTCTGATATAAATATACCACAATTTTCTGCCCCTGGGGGGAGTCGAACCCCCGTTTCCACCTTGAAAGAGTGGTGTCCTTACCGTTAGACGACAGGGGCACCTTGATTTCCCTCCCCATATACATCATCAGGGAAGGATAAGGCTATTTCTCCCTCACTACATCGCCTTTTTTGACCTCCGCCTCAGGTTGGAGCATGGTCTGAATCCGGGCAATGGAAAGTTTTTCCTGAACGGAGGTCACTTCAATCAGGGCAATTTTGGTTTCTTCATAACCCAGCACGGCTCCTGTGTCCGGATCGGTAATTGGCTCACCCAAACTGTATACAAAAAATGAATTACCCACCTGAATTCCACCATTTTTGCCCACATTCAGATAAACTTTTTCGTCCTTGACCAGAGCCACTTTTGCCTGCCAGGGAAGTTTTTTCGTTTCTTCCACGATATGTCGGACGATTTTCTCAATGGCTTCCTTTGCTGCTTTGGCGATAGGCATTTTGTGCCATGCTGCGGCTCCAATCGCTATATCGCCCACAGGTCCACCTCCAGCCACACCCACTGCCGACGCCTCTCCAACTTCAGAAAAAGCAGAAAGAATTTCTCCTGTGGTGGTATCCACAAGCCGTGCATCAATGCTTACTTTGGATTTGTATCCGGCCACACCTCCCAGCACTTTACCAAAGCCTCCAACGGCTCCACCGCTCTCCCGCTCGGAATATCGCGTGATGGCTCCCTGGATAATCACCTGCGCTCCAATGAGTTTCCCTGCTTTCGCCGCTCCCTCCGGAGCCACCTTCCCTTCAGATACCAATCTTTGCTCCTGAAGGATATCATACAGGGCTTTCCGCTCCACTACGATAAAACACCCGGTCTGCACCAAGCTGGTTTCCATCATATCGGTTAAAACATCCCCGATTTGGCCAGTAGAACCGGGCGCTTTCGGCTCCAGACGCGTCACTGCAAGAGTTTTCTTCAACTTCTCCGGACACAGCGACTTCACCTGCTCTTCCGCTGGCTTTTTCGGCGCAGGTTTTTCTCCTTCATCTCCAGGACCCACTGCTACGAATACCATTAGTAGGAGAACACCTAAACTGCTCAGCCACCAAAACTTTCTCATTCTTGCTCACCTCCCAGCATTTTTATCCCCTTCACGCACTACAGATTTCTTTTCTCCCTCCAGGAGGTCTTTCTCTATCGCCCGGAAAGTTTTCTGCAACTCATAAATTGCTTTGCCGATGGAGCGGAGAATTTCTGATAGGTATCTGGGACCAAAAAGGAGAAATATGAGAAAAGCCAGAAGAAGGATTTCCGATGTACCGATATTGAATAGGTTCATTCCACTTCTAACACCGGCTCGGGGTCAACAGGCACAGGCGCAATTCCCAGTGCTTCTGGTGAAGTCAGATACCCCAGAACCGCGGTTGCGGCGGCAACCGCGGGAGAAACCAGATACACCTCCGCATCTGGATGACCCATCCTTCCCCGGAAATTCCGATTTGTAGTAGATACCGCCTTCTCCCCTTTCGCCAGCACTCCCATATGACCTCCAACGCACGGACCACAGGTGGAAGCACTCACGGTAACCCCCGCATCCATAAAAATGTCAATCAGCCCCTCCTTCAGTGCATCGCGATAAACCCGTTGGCTCCCCGGAAGCAGAATCACCCGGATGTCAGGATGAATTCGCCTGCCTTTCCATATGTACCCCACTACCCGCAAATCACTCAACCGCGCATTCGTGCAACTTCCTACAATCACCTGGTCTATGCGGATTTTCTTCTTCTCCATCTCGGAAATGGGTGCGATATTGGATGGCGAAAAAGGCTGAGCCACTATCGGTTCAAGAGCAGAAATGTTCACCTCTACCACATCCTCATAATTCGCATCGGAGTCCGGATACACCGGCACATACGATTTTCTCACTCTGCCGTTGAGATAGGAAAAGGTGACCTCATCAGGTGGAAATAATCCCGCTTTTCCGCCGGCTTCTACGGTCATATTGGAGATGGTGAGCCTGCCTTCCATAGGAATTTTCTTTTCGGTCAGGTCGTGGAATTCCAGGGCTTTATAATTTGCCCGGTCGTTCTCCATCTCCTTCATAAGATACAGCACGACATCTTTCGGATACACCCAGGGCGGAAAATCGCCGTAAAAGCGAATTGCGATGGTAGAGGGAACCCGAATCCAGGTGGAGCCCAGAGCCCAGACAGCGGCAAGGTCCGTAGCGCCCACCCCTGTGGCAAAAGCACCCAATGCTCCGTATGTGCAAGTATGGGAATCTCCCCCAATCACCACATCGCCCGGTGCCACAAATCCTTCTTCCACCATCACCACATGGCAGATCCCCGCTCGGCCAATTTCATAATAGTGGCAACCCTGCTCCAACGCAAATCTCCGCAAACTGGAAGATAACTCCGCAGATGCAACATCTTTCGCCGGAACAAAATGGTCGGGAATCAGTACCACCCTGCTGGGGTCCCAAACCTTTTCCACTCCCATTTCCTTCTGCATCACCCTCGCAGAATGTGGTCCGGAAATATCGTGCGCCATCGTCATATCCACGGAAACTTCCACAATTTTGCCCACTTCCACTTTATCCCGGCTTTTTGATTCCAAAATCTTTTCTATTAGAGTTTTTCCCACTCTCCATCTCCCCCATTGACTTATTTTACCTGATACCCAATGACTTCTGATAAAACATAAAATAGATGAAAGATTTCTGGCTGGTGGTAGAGAAAAAAATTCCTGCAGCAGCGGCAGGATGCAGTGTATTTGCCATCCTGTTGTGGAGTTCTGCTCCCTATCTTGTTCCGATGGCTCTGATGGCGTTTTTTGCCTTCAGTGTGTTGGTTCATCGGAAAAAACCGTGGATATGGCTGCTGTTCACGGTTTTTTTCATGATGGCTTTGCGGATGTGGTGGAACGGGATTCAAATGATGCGGGCGGAAAGAGTTTTGAAACAATGGGCAGATTCTGGAGCCGTCGTTTCTGTGGAAGGTGTGCTGGGACCGACCATTTTCCGGGAAGGCGTGAAAAGGTCCGAGTTCCGGTTACAGCGATTCCGCATTGAAAAGATTGACGACAGGGAAATATTGCCCTATTCTATGCAGGTGTTTTTTCTCTGCCCTGCTCCTTGCTTTTCGTATTTCAGCGGAACTTCTATTCGGATGTATGCGACTATTCGGCACAGTCAGGGAAGCATTCCTTTTATTGCCGTGCAGGAGTGTTCGTCATTGCAAAATTGTGCACACCCTTCGTCTCCAAGGATACTTCCTCGCGGTTGGCTAATCGGGGTCAAAGAGCGCTGGCTGAAATTTGCTCGGGAAACTTATGCCTGCGGGGAAAATCCGCTTTCCTCACCGTGTAAATATCTGGGAATGATTTTTGGCACGCAGGCTCTGTGGCTGGAATGGCAGGGAGAAAAGAAACTGTATTCCGATGTGGTGCACACTTTTCGGGAAACCGGGCTCATTCATCTTTTGGTCCCATCCGGTTCGCACTTATCAGTATTTCTGTTCGTTCTCCTGCTTCTGGATTCCGCATATTTTCGGAAATTCCGGTTCCTTTTCTATGGGTCAAGTGGAATGGTGCTTTTTCTCATTGCACATTTATTTGATGGAATACCGATGAGCAGGGCTGTGCTGATGAGCATATTCGCTTTAATGAACCGGTTTTTCTATTGGCCTTATGATGGGGTAAATTCTGTGATGCTGGCTGGAAGCATTTTGCTTCTGTTTGAGCCTTCTTTTTTATGGCATCCCACTTTTTTGCTCACTTTCAGCGCTTCACTGGGAATGGCAACTTTCCTGCCTTATGTGGTGCGCAATTGGACATTTCTTCCCATCTGGATGAGAAAAGCAGTGGGAGTTGGAATTGGTCCGAGTCTATTTCTCATTCCAGCATTAACAGCCATCTACGGCGCAATACCGCTTCTGGCGCCAGTGGCAAACGCTTTCGTGCTCCTGCTCTCTGCCGTGATTTTATTCGTCGGAATTTTATCCGGACTCTTTCTCTTTATTCCCTATGTTTCGCAGCTCCTGTTATGGTTACTATTGCCAGCTTTTTATTTTTTGGAAGTGGGAATAGGGTTGATTTTGCGGGTGCCGAACCCTTTGTGGTGGAATCCATTTCGGCCGGTATGGTTCTATGCACTTTGCTTTGTAGCATTTTTTGTCGCAGTGGAAGCATTGAGATTTCGCTGGGGAAAAGGCTGGTTGCAGGCAGGTATCCTCGGAGCATTCTTGCTCATTTTGGTTATGCCATTTTTTCAACCGCTGATATACATCTGGAGCAATTTTTCTCGCCCGGCGGTTTTCTTCCCAGAAAGTCAATTGCTCATAGCCGAACCCATAGATAGCGAATGGCAAAAACTGGCACAACTCAGCAGAAGGTTGGGATGGCGTCGGGCCGGATTTCTGCTCTCCACAGGGAACTGGACGGAAGCCAAAAGGGGGAAAGCCTATAATAGTTTTGCCCGCGAGGGGATTACTCTCAGGCTTCTTCCCGAACAATGCGGAAAGAAAGAGTTATCCCCATCACTGAAGTGTGAAGTGCAAACATCTCCGGTAGGTAGACGCCTCATTTTTTCTGCTGGTTCAATTCCCGCTATGGTAGAAATTGGAAAGGATAATGCGGTGTTTCGCGCGTCAGTGAGAGGAGTTTCCATCTGCTGGGAGCAGAGCACAGGATGCAGTGCCCATATCCAGATTGCGAAAGACGATTCTGTGAGGTTTCTGCAGGCTTTCTATTCCAAGAAAACAATAGGCATATATCTTTTGCGGAGTCAGGTTCGTGCGGTAGAAATGTGAGGAGTCAATCTATTGACGCAGAGTTCCAGAGCATCCAAGAATTGTACGACCTGCTCTTGGGTTGTTGGAACGCCCAGAGTGATCCGCATAGCGCTGAGGGCAAAAGCAGGGGGGATGCCCATAGCCAGCAGGACATGGGAAGGCTCCGGGGCGCCGGAGATGCAGGCACTTCCCATAGAAACAGCGAACCCCTCCACATCCAAAGCCGAAATCAAGGCTTGCCCGTCCAGCGAGGGAAAAAGGAAATGAACATTGCCCGGATGCCGAAAAATGCGACTGCCATTCAGCCGGGCTATGGGAATTCGCTTCTCTATTTCTTCTATGAGAAAATCCCGCAGGTGCAGAAGATGGTCTCTTCTTTTTTCCCTTTCTTCGTTTGCCAGAAGGCAAGCCAGCCCAAAACCGATAATGGCGGATACATTTTCCGTCCCCGAGCGTAGACCGCGTTCCTGCCCACCTCCAAGTAAAAGCGGTTTCAGGGACACTCCCTTTCTGCAAAATAAAGCGCCTGCGCCTTTTGGTCCGTAGATTTTGTGGCTGGAAATGGAAAGCAGGTCACAGCCAACTTTTCTGACCGAAACCGGCAAAACTCCGAAACTTTGCACTGCATCCGTGTGGAAGGCTACACCCGCTTCTTTCGCCAGCGCTCCAATTGCTTCAACCGGCTGAACGGTTCCCACTTCGTTGTTCACTTGCATTACCGCAATCAAAATCGTTTCCTTTCGGATGCGTTTCTTGACCTCCTCAATTTCCACCAACCCTTCTGAGTTCACCGGAATTTTTTCCACCTGAAAACCATAATGAACTAACTCCTCCGCCGCTTCTAAAACAGCGTGGTGCTCTATGGAAGAGACGAGAATATGGGAGCCTTTCTCCCTGTGGGCAAGGCAATACCCAAGGACGGCAAGGTTATCCGCTTCCGTTCCGCCAGAGGTGAAAATAATTTCTTCCGCCTCATCCACATCCAGTGCTTGCGCTACCTGTTCCCTCGCCCGTTCAATGCCCGAACGCGCCTCCCTACCAAATTGATGCCCGGAAGAAGGATTCCCAAAACGCTGGTCCTGATAGACAGCCATAGCCTTCCAGACACGCTCATCTACCGGTGTCGTTGCCGCATAATCCAGATATACCCTGTGTTTCATTTCCTCTCGCCTATCCATAGAAAAATCATATCCCATATTGTGAAGTAGATTCTTTTACGAAAAATGGGTAGGAAGAAATTGGAAAAAGAGAAATTTTGTGGTATAAAATTATTGGATGAAGGAAAAGGGGGAAAGGATATGAAAATAAAGGGGATATGGTTATTGGGTATTGTGGTTTTGCTTGCGGCGGAAGAAGGAGAAAAACCGAAGGAGGAAAGCCCGCCTCAGAATCCTAAGAATCCGACCATTCAGGTGCAAAAACAAGAAGGTATACCCTATAGTTTTCCTCAGATTCCCGTTCTTACGCCCGTACAAGGATTCATGCCGGGAGGGAATGTGATTACACCGCAGATGCCGCAAATTCCAGTGCTCACGCCGGGGATGCAGAGTGTCCCCCCGCAGTTTCCCACATTCGCCCCGCAATCCTTGCCTGGGCAGGTCGGAGTGTACCCTTTGCTTCCCATTACTTCGGCGAACATTTCGGTATTTACCCCTGCGGCACCAACTATAATGCCTCATCCGGGATTATCTCCTCTCTCCCTTCCATTTCTCAGTTCCCCGATGTGTAAGCAGAGCCGGATGCAAATCATTGGAGGATTACCGATTGCTTCTTGTCCAGAGGCAGGCATTCGCGTGCTCCCTCCATCTTCTTGGCTCCTTCCAGTCCCGGTGATTTTCCTACCTCCGGTGGCAGGTTTTGAGACCTTTTCCTCTCAAAACCTTTTCAACCAGTTGTCTCACCCTGCTTCACCGGGCAATGCAGAGAACCCGAACATTCCCACTACCCCTCAAGCCACTCCAAAGTAAAAGGTGGTTGTTTTTCCGTTGAAGGCGAGAACATTCTGCATCCTGCTATTTCTCTTCCTTTCCACCGGATGTATTCCGTGGAAAAACCTATGGTTGCGATATCCGAAGGAGAAGAAGCCCACCGCATACATCGAAAAGCCGAAAGAACCTGTTATCTTGCTCATTGGTTTCCATCAAGTTCCATTTGAAGAGGAGACTGCTTGGATATCACAGGGCATTGCAGGGCTTGTGCCGAATTTTTTGCGATTAGCAGGCAGGCATACCATCATTGACAATCAGACGCTTACCCAGCTATTGCCGAAAGTAGATATGAGTCTTATGTTCGAACCTATACCAGAAAAGGAAGGGAATGAATTATGCACTTTGATCCAGTGCGATAGGCTGATATATGTGTATTTTACAAAGGAAAATGATGTCCTCCGATTCCACATACTGGACAAGCAGAAAGAGGAAAAAGCAGAGGAGGAATTGCTTGGGCGGGTAGATGACCTTCCCGGAGTGAGCAGGGCGCTGACCCGTCTCCTTGCGCAAAGGTTAGGCACGAATATTGATAACTATTCCGAGTGGGACTGGTACCGATTTTTTCCTTCTTCTCAATCTGCTTTTCAATTTGCTTTGCTGGGCAACATTTATTATTCCCAGTCCTGGTTTTATACTGCATCGGTCTATCTGAAGAAAGCGATGGAACTGGACCCTCAATATCCTACTGCATATTCTCTTCTGGCGCAAATTTATATGTTTAAGGATGAAATTGAACTCGTTCCTCCACTACTGGAAAAAATATTGTCTCAGGACAAAAACAACTATTTTCAGTGGTATTTACTGGGCATAGCATACGATTATCTTGGCAAAAATCAGGAAGCCATTCAGTGTTTGGAAAAGTCCATAGCAATCAATCCGAATTTTGCAGAAGCCTCATCGGCGCTGGCAGTGCTATATTCCCAAGAGGGATTAGAAGCAGAACGTTGGACCGCTCTGCGGAAATTTTTGCGAAGCAATCCGTATACGGGAGGTGAAATCGCCGCGGCAGAGAAATATATTCGGCAATTTTCCATCGACCCGGTCACCCGGCTTGTGAGTGAAAAACTCAGACGGCATCAGGTGGAAAACACAATTTTCGCCCAGTATCAGGAGGAATATGAGAAAAATCTGGAATATTTGGATTCATGGAACACCACGGCGGGTAATCCATTTCAGCCCCATTTGGTGGCATTTTCTCCCTCGCAAACCATCTGGGTTTTTGGCACGAAAGGCATTGCACAAGAGTTTTCGTTATCCGGAGAACTGCTGAATCAAAGGGTGTGGCAGGAATTGCTCTATCCTACCGGAGTAACTTGGGGCGCCGATAAGAAAACAATGTATATTGCTGATGAAGTGGCCGATCTCATCCATCAGTATTCCAATGGAGCGCTCAAGCCTTGGTCTTCCGAGGTGCGAAAACCAAGAGGGATTTGTATCCTCAACGGCCGGTTTTATACGGTGAATGAAAGAAATGATGAAGTGACAATTCTTGATAGTTCCGGGAAAAAAATCGGCTCTTTTTCTTTGCCTGTGCGAAAGACCACAAAAACCGGAAGATATCGGGGCATCTTTTGTGCGGCGAATGGGAAAATATATGTGCCGGAGGGACTTTCCAATATTATCTATGTGTTAACGCCTTCCGGGCAAACGGTGAAACAAATCGGAGGATATGGGTTTGGTCCGGGAGAATTTGGGGCGCTGACTTCTGCGTTTGTAGATTCTACCGGCAAAATTTATACCACCGAAGATTTCACCCATCGTATCCAGGTGCTGGATGCAGAAGGCACCCCAATAGCCATCACCGGACAATTGGGTTCCCTGCCGGGACAATTCCAGACTCCTGTAAGCATCATCGCAGTGCCGGGCAGTTTGTTTCCTGATGGTAAAATCCGTATCTTTGTCGCAGATAGAGAAGGATTCCGTATTCAGATTTTCCGTTTGAAAAAATGAAACCCAGAGTCGGCTTTATTTACGATGAATTTTTCCTCGAGCACAAAACCGGACACGGGCATCCGGAAGCGGAATGGCGTGTTACCCAACCTGTGCATCGGCTCAAGGAATGTGGAATTCTGGACGAAGTAGAAATTCTTCCGCCGCGGAAGGCGAAAAGGGAATGGGTAGAAAGAGTCCACGAAGCCAAATATCTGGATTATCTTTCCCGTCTTCCGCCCGACGGAATGGAACACTATTTGATTTCTTCGGATACTCCAGTTTCCCGACATTCGTATGAAGTGGCGCTTCTGGCTTCCGGATGTGGAGTGCAAGCGGTGGAGTGGGTGTCGCCCGGAGGAAGCGCCTTTTGTCTTCTACGCCCACCGGGGCATCACGCGCGTCCTTCCTTTGGTATGGGGTTTTGCCTGCTCAATCATATCGCCATCGCCGCACAATATGCCATTGACCACAAGTTAGCAGAACGCGCGCTCATTCTGGACTTTGACGCGCATCACGGAAACGGAACTCAGGAAATCTTTTATTCCCGCCCGGAGGTGATTTATTTTTCCACACATCAATATCCGCATTATCCCGGAACGGGTTCTATGGACGAAGTTGGGGAAGGAGCGGGAAAACACACGACGATCAACGCTCCGTTGTTGCCCGGCGCAGGCAGCGGAGACCTCATCTTTGTTTATGAAACTCTGATGCCCGTCCTCAAAGAGGTTTTTCAGCCTGACCTGGTTCTGGTTTCCGCAGGGTTTGACATTTACTACCGCGACCCGCTTTCTCAACTGGAAGTGACCCTGGATGGTATGTTGTGGTGTTTTCGCAATATACTCAGTGTCTTCCCTTCTCCCATCGTTTTTTTCCTGGAGGGAGGATACCACCCGGAAGGATTGACCGGTGGAGTGCTTTGCTTGATGGAGGAATTGCTCGGGCATCCGCGTTCGCCTTTTCGGATGAAATCTATGCTACCCTCTACTCAGGACACAGTGAGAAAAATCCTGCAAAGATTCGGGAAGAAAGGATGATGCGTTTTTTCAAATATGAAGTATTTGGCAATTCATTTGTGCTGTTGTGGAATGAAAAAGAACTGACCGATAAGCAGGTCCGGCAACTGTGTGACTACCGAAAGGGAATCGGGGCAGACGGAGTGCTTTTACTTGAAGACGGCGACCCGCCAAAAATAAGAATCTGGAATGCAGATGGCAGTGAGGCGAAGACGAGCGGCAACGGGTTGATGTGCGCCGCGCAGTTCCTTTTTGAGCAGACCAGCAGGAAAAATATCATATTGGACACATTGAGCGGGAGGAAACTGCTCCACCGAGAGGATAATAGGTGGGCATTGGACTGGGGTCCGATTTCCCGGCGTCCACTCTTAACTCTAAAATTTCCCTCTCTTCGTTGTACGCACCAGGTATTTAACTCTTTTCCGGGGAATGACCATGTAGTATGGGTGTTTAAGTCCAAGCCGACGCCGGAAGAAAAAATGAGAAGACTGGAAATGGATAGCAAGCATTTTTACAACCACGAATTCGTCTGGAGAAGTGGAACCGCGTGGTGGGATGTGTGGGTGTATGAAAGAGGTGTGGGTGTTACGCGTGCCTGTGGTTCTGGGGCGGCTTCTGCCGCCCACACCCTGTACTTCACAGGCTTGGAAGAATTTCCTATGTATCTGAATTTCAAGGGCGGGCTGTATAAGGCAGACCAAGTGACAAATCGCCTCTACATCTGGGCGAGCGCCAGCAAAATTGGTGAGGGAAAACTCTACTTTTAACCGAAAATCCATCCTTCTCGGCTTTTCAGGACCTTCCTATCCGGAAGATTCCCTCACAGAACTGGCACAACTGGCAAAAACCGCAGGATACGATGTGCAGGAAATCATCACCTCTTCCCTTACTACACCGAATCCGCGAACTTTTATTGGAACGGGAAAATTGCGGGAAGTGCAACAGGTGATAAAAAAGAACAACACTGCCTTTCTTCTGGTGGATGAGATGCTGAATCCTTCTCAGGGAAAAAATCTGGAGGAGGAAACGGGTGCGGCGGTTTTAGACCGCACCGGCGTAATTCTGGAAATCTTCTCTCAACGCGCCAGAAGCAGTGAAGGGAAGTTGCAGGTGGAGATGGCAAGATTGCAATATATGTTGCCGCGCCTGCTGAACAAAGGGATTGAAATGTCTCGCCTCGGGGGAATTCCGGGCACCCGCGGACCCGGTGAACCCTGGCTGGAAAAACACAGAAGGAGAATTCGCAGGAGAATCCATTCTCTGCGTAAATCTCTGGAAAAAGTTCGCAGGGAAAGAGAAATCCGAAGAACTGCCCGGAAGGAAGCCAATTTGCCCTTTTGCGCCATCGTCGGGTATACCAACGCCGGCAAATCCTCCCTTTTCAATCGACTCACCAGAGCGGATGTGTATGTGGACAATTTGCTGTTTGCCACATTGGACCCTACCATCCGCAGGGTTTTTCTTCCCTCTCTGGGACGGGAAATTCTTCTCTCCGACACGGTGGGATTTATCCGCAGGCTCCCGCATACACTCGTTCAGGCTTTTCGCGCCACACTGGAGGAAGTGACTGAAGCGGATTTTCTTCTTCTGGTGGTGGATGCTACCCGAGATACATCCGTGCAAATCTCTGCCGTACTGGAAGTATTGAAGCAACTCAGGGCACACGAAAAGCCCCGCATTACCGTATGGAACAAAATAGACCTGTTATCGGAAAAAGAGATTCAAAATTTGCCCCTAATTGCCTCGGAGGGCACACCAGAGGTCTGCATCAGCGCCCTGACTGGAAAAGGAATCCCCGAACTGTATAAACATATCCATCGTCTGGTGCAATCCGAATTCCCTTCCCCGAAATATGTTCCTACCGGGACTTAAAAGAATGAGATTGTTACTTTATCAAACCCAGAGGATGAGGCGTGATGAAGTGGTGAGAGGATGAGAATCGTTATCGTATCCAACAGGCTACCCATCACAGCAGTAGAAAGAAAGGGCAAACTGCACTTTCAGGAAAGTACAGGCGGGCTGGTCTCGGGTTTAAGCGCGTATTTAGACTCACTGAAACATTCACTGTTCACCCGGTGTACGCACATCTGGGTGGGCTGGCCCGGAGCCGCAGTGTACGATAAATGGAAAGATGAACTCAGGGCAAAATTATTGAGGGAGTTTAACGCTTCTCCCGTTTTTGTCCCGGAAAAGACTATGAAACAGTTTTACTATGGATTTTGCAATAAAACCATCTGGCCTCTTTTCCACTATTTCCCTTCTTTTACCATCTACGATGAAGATTACTGGTTGCACTACCAGCAGGCGAATCACATCTTCTGTGATGCGGTAATGGAAACGCTTCGACCGGATGATGTCATCTGGATACACGACTATCACCTGATGCTTCTTCCAAAACTTTTACGTGAACAGAAGATTTCCAACCCCATAGGATTTTTCCTTCACGTCCCATTCCCAACTTTTGAAGTATATCGACTCCTGCCGAGAAAGTGGGGCAGTGAGATTTTGCAGAGTCTTTTAGCAGCCGACCTGATTGGATTTCATACCCATGACTATACCCAGGATTTCTTAAGATGTGTTCTCCGCATATTGGGTTATGAGCATAATATGGGGCAGATTATTGTCCAGGACCGGATGTGCAAGGCAGATACTTTTCCAATGGGCATAGATTTCCAGAGATTTTATCACGCAGTGCATTCCCCCGCCATTCAAAAAGAAAGACTTCGGCTCCAAAAAATTATCCAGCAGTATAAGGTCATCCTTTCCATTGACCGCCTGGACTATACCAAAGGAATCTACAACCGCTTACTGGCTTACGAAGCATTTCTTGAGCAAAACCCTCAGTATTATCAGAAGGTCATCCTCATCTTAATTGTCGTTCCCTCCCGAATCGGAGTGGAGCGCTACCAGCTGATGAAAAGCCAAATAGACGAGCTTGTAGGGAAAATCAACGGCAGATTTGGCAGTATCAACTGGACGCCTATCTGTTATCAATTTAAATTAGTTCCCTTTCATCAACTTGTTGCCCTTTTTAGCACAAGTGATATCGCACTCATTACCCCGTTAAGAGATGGAATGAACCTGATCGCGAAAGAATACATTGCGACAAGAACCAATAAAACAGGCGTATTAATCCTCAGCGAGATGGCTGGGGCTTCCAAAGAACTGGGCGAGGCAATTATTATCAACCCAAACAACACAGAAGAAATTGTGGAAGCATTAAAGATAGCTCTGGAAATGCCCGAAGAAGAGCAAGCCCGCCGTAACGAAGCGATGCAGAGGCGTTTAGGGCGCTATGACGTGGTCCGATGGGCAAGTGAGTTCATCCAGGCATTATTGTCCATCAAAGAAGCGCAGAAAAATCTGGATGCGAAATTATTAAGCCCGTCCGCACGGGAACTTCTCCTCAAAGACTTCGCCCAAACCGAACATAGACTAATTTTTTTAGATTATGATGGCACCCTCGTTCCTTTTGCAGGGCTCCCTCAAATAGCAAAACCCGATGAAAAACTTTTGAAGATACTCCAGCACCTTTCCGAAGACCCAAAAAACGAGATTATTCTCCTCAGTGGTCGGGATAAGGATACCCTGCAAAACTGGTTCGGTATGCTGGATATTGGATTATCGGCAGAGCACGGCGCTTGGATAAAAGAAAGAACAGAAGAGTGGAAAACAATAATGCCCCTAACGAACGATTGGAAGCCAAACATTAAGCCTCTGCTGGAAATGCATGCCGACCGACTTCCAGGCTCTTTTGTGGAAGAGAAGGATTATTCCCTTGCGTGGCACTATCGCAGGTCAGACCCGGAATTGGGCTCTATCCGAGCAAAAGAACTGATTGACTATCTGGTGAACTTCACAGCCAATATTGATGTTCAGGTTCTGCAAGGAAATAAAGTAGTGGAAATTATCAATTCGGGCGTAAATAAAGGCGCTGCTGCGCTATATTGGATGGCAAAAAAGAAAGCAGACTTCATTCTGGCAATCGGTGACGACTGGTCCGACGAAGACCTGTTCAAAGTTCTGCCGGAAAATGCTTACACTATCCGCGTAGGAATGATCCAAATACACGCAAAATTGATTCTACGCAACCACAAAGAAGCGTTAGAATTATTAGAACAATTGGTGAATAGTGCATTTTCCCAGTAAAAGAATCGAAAGAGGACGGATGACAGAGGAAGTTTTTCTCTCCACCCCCCTGAGCGGTGCCTTTTAAGAAAATGCATAAATCGATTCTTTCTCCTATGAGAACGGTAATACAGATTATATCTACGAAATGTCGGCTTTACAGTGGAAAAATCCCTTCTATAAAATATGTATTTGGATGTTGGAGAAAAGGGAAATTTTCGGAGGTGGGAAAAGACAAAAGGTGAAATTTATTTGGAAAGGATGACAGGAATGCATGGAATCCACAAGAAAGTCGGTAAAGTGAAACGTTGCGCCAAGGGCTACATGATTTCACCGACTCAACCGGTGGTTGTAGCGGAGAACACAGCGCTTTTCACAGTCCTTCCGGGCGAACAAATAGGAGTTGCGATTCTCAACAAGAGTCGGGCTCTTGAAGTCCTTGCTGCTATTGAGGCGTCACCGACACTTGATTCTCTCAAAGCTGGCGCGATGGAACTAAAGGAGATTATTTCCTTCAAGCGTCCCGACACCCTCAACCTGCTGAACATTAACTTGAATGGCGACACAGTAGGATTCCGCAAAGATGTCCTCTTGTCCGAAATTGACCAGGTGTTAGAGTCGCAATCCCAGGAGCGGGCCATCTACTATTTGCGACGCTTGCAGAAGGGTATTAACCAGGTGCGCACCACTAAGATAAACGACATCAACCTTCTCCGCTGGAAGGAGTACTCTGATATCATCACCGACAGCCTGTGGATTCTTGGGAAAAGGGGCACTTCCGGTGTTCATATGGCTTGGTATTGGGGAAACTTCATCCCCCAGATTCCTCGGCAACTTATGCTGCGTTACACGAAAAAAGGAGACTGGGTTTTGGATCCTTTCGCAGGGAGTGGGACGACTTTGATTGAATGCAGACGCCTCCAAAGAAATGGGCTGGGGGTGGAAATCAATCCTGAAGTTGCATCCAAGGCACAAGAACTCATCTCTCTTGAAAGCAACCCGTGGAAAGTGGTTTCCGACCTCGCGGTTGGCGATAGCACAGATTTTGACTTCGGGCAAGCATTGCACCGGCACAGTGTGAAGCAGGTTCAACTCGTGATACTTCATCCTCCATACCACGACATCATCAAGTTTTCCTCTGACCCCAGGGACCTTTCAAATTGCCGGACAGTGGATGAATTTTTGCAACGGTTCGGAAGTGTGATTGAAAATGTTACCCCCGTTTTAGAAAAGAAGAGATACCTGAGCTTGGTAATCGGCGATAAATATAGCAAAGGCGAGTGGATTCCCCTGGGCTTCTACTGTATGAACGAAGTGCTCAAGCGTGGATATTCACTTAAAGCCATCATCGTAAAGAACTTTGAAGACACCAGAGCGAAAAGGAATCAGAAGAATTGTGGAGGGTGAAATGGCTGGTAAATTAAAACAAATTTTGGTAGAAGGTGAAAAATTTTATTTCAATTTATCATTTGATATAGATGATTTCATTGGAGATGGTATTTGGTGGATGCAGATTTATGACGATAAACTCAGCTCTGTTTACGATAAACCATTTGCTTCAAGTATGTTCGTATATAATGACAGGGATGTTAGAAAAATTATAAGACAAGAAATTTTATATCTTGAAGGTTCGATACAATGAGAGCGCATGTTTTTATAACTGATAAAGATACCTTCCCAGTAGTCAGGAATAACAGTTTCTGGGGTGTGGGAATTAAAGGAATCCCCGATACTTTAGATAAAGTAATTGAAGAAAACTTAAAAAATGGAAAGAAGCCATATTTTGGAATGATAGGCGATATTTTGGGCACACGAGTGGGAGACTTATTGTTTCTTTATGAGCGACAGGTAGGATTTCATGGAATATATAGAATCGTAAGCGAACCATTTTTTGATACTACTCCTATCGGTTGTGTTGATAAGACTTGGCCAATAAGAGTGGAAATTGAATGCTTGAATTATTTTATTCAACCAGTTCCTGAGGACTATTTGTTTTCAACAAAAGAATACGAAACAAAATTTTGGGGATGGTTCTATAGAAAAATCCAAGGAGCAAGAGGTATTAATACCATTAATCCTGAAGCGGCAGAAGCACTTATAGAATTACTTGTAAAAATAAATGGCAACGCTATTAACAAGCCATCACAGATTAAACCTTATCCTTCAAATAGTAAAACACCAATTTGGCTTCCATTGGGACAAGATGGAAAAGTTCCATTGGAAGATATTTTGAGAGCATGGTTAATTGCTAATATTGATAATCCTAGACGAAAAGACTTAAGAGAAATTTTTGGCCCCGTTGAAGATTTAGAATGGTTTGCAAATAATGTTCCATATCATGTTACAAGAAAAAATATTGATATTCTTTGCTATCACAAAAATATTAAATATACGGGATTCCCTTTAAGGTATAAATTCAGCGTTGTTGAATTAAAACGGGATACTGCTGATGATAGTAATGTTTCCCAAGTCATTGAATACTCCAAGTGGGTAGCCGGAAGGTTGGCAAGTAGTGAAATTGAAACCGTTCAACCAATCTTAATAGCCTTTGATTTTAATAACAGAGCAATACAAAAAGCAAAAAATAGCGATTTCAGTAAAAGAGGTGTTTTATTTGCTAAATATAAAGTTGAGAATGAAGATATTAAATTTGAAATGGTAAATTACTAATGAAAGTAAAAACATTTTCTTAGGGTGTAGTTCAAGGGCAGTTAGACCAAAAGATACAAGCCGAATATGTAAGAAGGATCGTCCGATAGGAAGATTTATTGGATAGTGTTAAAGCAAGCCTGCACGCCGATGTGACGAATTACCGGGAGACCTCGTGCTCTTTTACATTGAGGGGACAACAGCAGTGAAGGGTGCCTTCTTTGGAATTTTCCGGGTTTCCACGAGCAATCCGGATGTCCGTTGGATTCGTGGCGAGCAAGCGTATCAACCGAATCTTCCTATTAAACTCATATACCGCGTCTCCATAGAGCCATGGGAAGTCTATGCCATGGGTGTTCCGGAGTATGAAGCCCTTGACCGACTGCCGGTTTATGCAACGGATGTGCAGTGGAGCCTCATTTATAGAAAACTGAAAGGGAAACGTGGCTGTACACCACTTTTGCCGTGGGAAGCTCAAAGGCTTATAGAAATGATCCGCGATAAGAATGAAGGACGCACACTTGTAGAGACTGGGTTCCAAGGAGTCCTCGAGTGGAACCGCCACGCCCGAGTCATTACCGCAGGAACTGGTATTCCCCAGCATGATTCTTCAGGAATCTCCCCGCCGGATTGCCTGGAACAAATGAGGCAATCAGCTGCACGCCGACGCGCCTATGAAGTTTACTTGCAACAATACTTCACTCGGAATCTTGGAAGAGGGGTAGCACTTGAGCCGGTCACGGGGCAATCCATAGACTGGTTTGGCAACGAAGTCCCTTGCGGAGTTGGGATGCAGAAGATAGATATCCTCAGCATCACCGGCCTGAGAACAAATCCGGTCTTCCGAGTGATTGAACTCAAGTACAAACCTGTTGCAATTGGCATAGAAGAACAACTCACTTACTATGTGAACTGGGCATCCGAGGCTGATGGGCGACATCTCATCGGGGCACATCACTGGAATATTCAGCCCATTGTTGTGGCTCCACCTCATAACCCCCGAACATGGGGTTCGGTCGTGAATGCTTTTAAGGAGTTCAACGCGATGAAGAGCGCTCTTCCCATAGAGTATTTTGAGTTCAATCCCGTGGCAGAGACTCTCGCCTTTACCAAGGTGAACTATTGACCCTCGGATTAAAAAAGCAATGGGTGGCTTATATGACATAAGGTTCTGAAATATAAAATGATTTTGCGAGAAGGAGCAACTGCTTATAAACTTCTTAAAGTTGTATCGCTGAGAAGGGAATTACGTGAATTATTCCCCGAAGCACTTACCTAACCCATGGAATCCTCCCCTACTATCCTGCCAAATTCATCCCACATGTGCCTCGGTATGTGATAGAAAAATATCTTCGTGGACCGAGGCATTTTATCTTGGACCCATTTGCTGGCTCTGCAACGACCGCCGTAGAGTCAGTCCTCACAGGAAATCATTGCATAAAATCTAACCTCAATCCTCTCACCGCTTTTCTTTGCCGCGTAAAACTTCCTATGGGTGCTACAGAAACTGCTCACAAAATTGAGAAAGAAACAGTGAAAGCAATACGAGAGGTCGCAAGAACCGAGAGGAGATGGGCACCGAATTGGTCAAATGCTCGGTAGTGGTTCCCAGCCGAAGTGTGGGACTCCTTAACACCCGTAACTGGGGCTTTATCCATTCCTTGAAATGAGGGACTGTTGAAAGATATTTTTATAGTTTCTGCTCTGGCTACTACCCGTACCTGTTCTTTACGGATGATAGAGTGCCAAAACTCTTCAAACCAAAAGCCAATAGGGCAAAAAAACTTAAGGGATAATGACCTCCTTGAAATCTCAGACTTTCCAAAAAGCCTGCCTTCCTGCCAAGATTTGCTCCTTCAAATCACACGAGATGGAAACTCTCATAACTCCAAAAGTTACGAGGGAAATTTGCGCAGAATAGAGGCATATTTTAATGACATAGCTCAGGCAATTCAAGAGTTAACATCTTTACTCTGTGAGAACAGCATTTTCGCAATTTTGGGGGGAGAACCCACTGTTCTTGGTGTTCAGGCTCCTGTTCACCGTATATCGTTGGAGGTTTTTGATACCCTTGACTACAAGATTCAAGAGCGTTTTTTTGACAGGATAAAAGCCCGAAACCTTTTCAAGGGGAGGCAAAACATGAATCCTGAAGGAATGAGAGGAGAATGGCTGATTATCGCAAAGAAGACTGGGTAGTTCCGAAAAGCAGACTGAAACCTAACAATGTGCCTCAAGAATGGGCTGAGCAATTGTATCTCATAGAATCAACGCATCTATTTCAGACCGGGGACGTACGAAGGCTCATTTGCGGTGGAATTAGAGGATTAGAATGTGTTACCGGTGTAACCAATGGTAATACTCAAAGATTTTCTACCTCATTAGGGAAGGCCAGGGATTGGTTTTTGTCACGGGTCATCCCGAACACAGTCATCATCAGTACGGCTGACCCTAACTTTTTTCGCCTACTTGTTTTTGCACTCATTATTACCTATAAAATGCACCGTGGCAAGACACAAATGACCATCACAGAATTTGCGGCTCGAGACAAGCGCAGGACAATGTTTCAAGTGATTTCAGACCAGTTCGTGGGCAAAATCGGAGAGGTCGGCTTTGCCTCTTTTGCAGAAAAGTATGGCTACGAGTCGGAGTTGAACTGGGGAATCACTCGGGATAGAAGTCAATTTGCGACTGACCTTCCGCGCGAGAGAAGGAAGGAGGAGATGACCTATAAGCTGCTAAAGGCGCGTGAAAGCATTAAATCAAGTAAAACCCTTGAAGGAGCAAGGGCAGAATATCTCCCGGCAGAAAAAAGACCTGATGTTACTCGCAGTTGACCATGTTAGTGCAGATGCCTTGTGCGAGAAGAATGGGAGTTGCTTTACTGAAGGTCAGGAGATATCGTAGAAGAGGAAGTGGGAGACTGGGAGATGAAGAAGGGCGGCTTTTTCCACTGCAGAATAGAATTCTTCGCCGAGGAAAAGGTAAAAATATAAACCCGCCATGATGCGTTCCTGGGGTTGATTTCTGGGATAAAACCACGATAGGACTTTGCTCCATTGCGCCTGTGCCTTCTGAATTTTTTCCTTCTCTGCTTTCCGCAAGATTTTTTGCCATTGCTCTTTGAGTTGGTAGATTTGTTTTCGGATGTTCCGAACTTCTTCGCCCATTGCGCGAGCAGATAGGGCTTTTTCTGCAGGGGGAAAATCCTGCTCTAACAACTCCTGAAGTTTCTGCTCCACCTGAAGGCCTTCGGAGAAAATCAGATGGTTGCGCAATTCTGCGGGTATTTCCGACCGAGCAGAACTGATGAGGTGAAAAGGGAAATCCCATTGGGAAAGAATTTGATGCATTCGACTGAATGCAAAGAATATCTGCGGTCGGCAGTAGAAACAGGAAGGGACCACATTAACGCAGGAAAATACATCTCGCAGTTGCCCCCAGTAAAGAAGTTCCCCCGGTCCACCCACATAGGAAATAGTCGGAAAAATGGCATCCTGAAGCACAGGGCGTAAAACCACACCGCCCACAAATGCGTCAGGCTCCCGATTGACCTTTTTTTTCCATTCTTCAACAGATGCAGTAATTCCGTTAGAAATGATTTTCCCATTTTTTTTCTCCATTCTTTCCCTTCTGCCTTCCGGGGTGAGATAAAAGAGATTCAGACGGTTAGGATGCTTGACCAACTGTGGCGTTATGCCCAGTTTGCGGATTTTCTTTCCTGCTTGGGCGATGTGGGAATAGATGTCCTCGTGCTTCTCCATCGCCTGAATCAAAAAGGGGACCTTCAATGGCTGAAATTCGGGGATTCGGGGCTCAAAGAGAATAATGCCCAGCGGTGAAAGCAGATGATTCATTAAATGAAAAAAAGCGCGAGAAAAAGTTTGACCGGGGAAATAAGAATTTTTTAACAAGCCCAGAATCTCTTCCTTTAATGGGGTTTCCGGCAAAAGCGCGACAAATCTTTCATACACCGGGAGCAAGTCAGTATTTAGAACCATTGAACTGAAAATTTTTCCTTCATCCTCCGGCTTTATGGTCAGACGAATTTCCCCTTCTCCCTCCACTCGGGGATACAGATAAGTCCAGCATATTTCCTCAAAATCGGAATCCTCACTCACCATCCAGAACACCGGAACCACCGGGCGATTCAGAGAATGCTCCAGCCATCTGGCAACCCCAGCAGTGGAAAAGGCTTTGATCAGGGTATAAGCCGGACCGCCGAATAAGCAAGGCTGTTGCCCGGTCATCACCACCAATGCACCGGATGCAAGACGCCGGATATTCTTTTCTACCTCAGGTGAAATCTCGCCGGGTGGGTAAAGACCCCTCAGTCCATCAGCAAGTGATTCCATCCAGGGTCTCTGCTCATTCGCCCTCACTTCCACCAGTTGCTTCCAGACTTCTTCCTGTGCAGGATTCCACCGATAAAATTCTTGTATTCTGCTGAAGTCACTCAGATACCATTTCATCCACTGGTCTTTATCATCCGAAAATTGTGCTTCTACGGGAAACCAGGCGATTTGCTTCACCGATTGCAATTATAAGTGCGTGACAGTCAGTGGGAAAAAACTCGTAGAGAACAAAATGAGGAGCACATTGTGCAGGAGGGGTTTAAGAAGAAATCACGGAGTGAATTCTCATCAGCACTTTCAGATAATGGGAATAGATTTCCAGTTTTGCCTGTTCCTCTTCTGTGACCCCGCCCTTATAACGCTCCAGCATCTCCCGAATATATTCCTCCGCCTCGTCCAGTTGTTTTTTGAGGATTAAATGCTCCAGATAGCCATCTCGCAGGAAATCATCTCCTTTGGGTGCCGGAAGGTCTGCATAAGTGAACTTCCATTTCTTGAGGCGCTTCTCCTCTTGCTTTTTTTGTCGGAAATACTGTCGCAATATTCGGGAAGGGCGAAATACATCCACAATTTCTAAATCCAACGCAAATCTCCATAAAATCAAACCCACAATGATTACCATAATAATGATAATAATAAAAAAATAAAGGAGAAAGCTGACAACTGGACCCATCGCTCCTTCCATTAAAAATTATAAACGAGCAGTGCGCAACAAGAATATATCGGTGGTCTAAGAGTCGGAGAGTCTGAAGAAAAAATAAGGCAGGGAGAAGGAAAATCAAACGCCTTCTCCCTGCCTTCGAAAAACTTAGCGGGTGATGTTTTTCCCTGTACGGTGGTGTTTCGGACCCTGCCGGGGCGCATCCGCTTGATTGAGCACTCCATCGCCATTGCGGTCAAGAAAGTTGAATGCCTGTTCCGATGAGGCGTTCCATTCTTCCCGGGTAATCTTCTGGTCTGAATTGGTGTCAATGCGGGCGAATATTCCGCCGATGTGCTCCCGAATGCCTTTTTTCATCCGTTCCTTCACCTCGTCCTGCGTGAGAAACCCGTCCTTATTTGCATCCAGTTTGTCAAAAACCTGCGGTGGTCCGCGAAATTCGTCCCGGCTGATTTTGCCATCCTTGTTGGTATCTGCCTCTTTCCATCTCTGCTCGCCCCATTCTCTCCCTTTTTCCTTTACCCGTTGCAGAACCTGTTCATGCTCTTCCCAGGTCACGAACCCATCATGATTCAGGTCCAGCTTGTCAAACATTTCGGGTCTGCCCGGAAACTCCTCCCTGCTCAATTTCCCATCCTTATTGGCATCGTGCTGGGCAAATCTTTGCATCAGCCATTCCTGTTCCTTACCTTCCTTCGGCCTATCTGCTTCTGTCAGCACTCCATCCTTATTGGTGTCTAATCGGTCAAACAGCCCAGCCCAGCCAGCGGAGAATTCTGCCCGGCTAATCTCCAGATTCTGGTCCGTATCCAGGCTTTTCAGCCAGCCGAGGAACCCGTGCTTACCGGGCATCCCCTCTTTACCCGCCATCATCACCACCGCCGGGAAAATCCACAGCCACATCCACTTCCGCATTTTCCTCACCTCCAACTATAAAAACACTCCAACTGACAAAAAGTTGCTTTTCAACTTCTCCGCTCCTAATTTCTTATTCCATTTTCCTGCTCCACATTTCCAGAAGCGGAAGGAAAAAGGCGATGAGATGAGAGCAAAGTTTGAAAGGCGTGAAGGACAGGATGGATTTTGCGGCATTTCTGAAAATCTTCCCGCTGGATGAAATTATCATTTCGTCGCAGAACTTCTATTTCTTCCTCTGAAATACTCATATCCACAACTATGTGGGAAGAATGCAAATTAGAGAGCCGGGGACGCAGGCGATTCCATCCGGGCAAGGAGGTGATGAAGACCGCATCAGGCTGAGAAATTCCGGTGTACAGAATATCTCGTGGAGAAAAGATGAGTTCAGTGATGGAATACCCTGTGCCGACCGTAATCGGAATTTCACTTTTCAAAGAGACCCGGTAGCCGTGCTGAATGGCAGATTCGGCGATTTGCCGGGATGCCCATTGCACGCCCTGTCCGGCAGAGCCGCCTATCAGGATGCAAAAGGCTCTTGAAACTGCAGGTTGCCCGATGATTTCTATCTCTTCCAAGCGAATTTCTTTTTGAGAAATTTTTGCTGGAGAATGCCTCTCCTGAAAGAATTCCTGAGGCTCCCAACCCATTTTTTTCATTTCTTCTTCCAATTTTTTCATTGTGAGGCGATTCCACTTCACCGCATATGCAGTGCAGAGTTCTGGCACTTCAATACAGGCAAATCCACCACAGTTGAGGGCTTTCTGTATGACATCTGGCAGGCGCCGGTCAGTGGGAAATATTCGGGCAAGATAAGTCGCTCCGCTCTCTCTCAAAAGATTAAAGAAAGAAATCGGTGGATAGGAGTTGCCGGCAGGCGTAGAACGCGTAACCCAGCCCAGAGGGGTAGAGGAGGAACTTTGCCCTCCTGTCATTCCATAAAGGAAGTTGTTATGCAAAATCACACAAATCGGGGCAGAAGTCCGCGCCGCCTCTATCAAATGAGAAATTCCAATGGTAGCCCCTCCGTCTCCGATAAATACGAGGACTTTAGGTGCCTTTCCTGGGAAACGCTTCTTCTGCGCCCAAGCAATGCCAGAAGCTACCGCTGTACTTCGCCCGTGGAGCGTGTGAACAGTATGTGTCCGGAAATAATGGTCCGCCAGCCCACAACAGCCTATATCAGTAACCAGAATTACCTGCTCCGATGGCTGTCCCATCTGAGCCAGCGCCTCTGCTACTGCCCGAGCCACAAGCGGATGACTGCAACCAGGACAATATTTCTTCAAATCGCTTATGTTCAAATATCGCTCCAGTTCCCTCTTCATCCTTCCTCCATCTGTTGAACTTTTTGCAGAATTTGCCCCGGCGAAATGAGTTCACCGACTGAGGTAAGCGTTTCGCAGGCAGGTAAGTGCCGAAAGTGGCTTTGAACCAGCCACATCAATGTAGCCTCCACATTCTCTTCAACAAAAAGAATTCGCTCGTATGAAGATAAAATTTTGGAAAGAGATTTCCGCGGCAAAGGGAAAAGCGTTTTTAATAAAAGATATGACCAGCAAGAATTTTTCTGAATAAAAGCCTGGCGAATTGCCCCACTGGGATTTCCCCAAGAAATGACCAGAATCCGGCTTTCTGGCTCTTGCGCATATTCCCACCAGCGCCAGCGTTCCGCATTATCCAAAATTTTCTTCCTCAGGCGATTCAGGACCGGGGCAAAACGCTCTGGCTGGTCCGTATATCTGCCCATTTCATCGTGCACAGAACCGGTAATTTTCCGAATTCTTTTGTTTGGGTAGAAGCCACTGAAATCAGGAGAGGAAAGAATTCTGCGGGAAAACGATACAGACATTGTCGTCATCATCAGTTCTTTGTCCGTCAGGATTATCACCGGCGTGGTTGCCTGAAGGGCTATAGTTGCCGCGCGATGGACTGCTTCATAGCATTCGGGCAGGTTGGATGGAGCAAGCACAGGCAGAGGATAAGCACCGGAAATGGAAAATAGAGCGAACAAGAGGTCACCCTGAGCAGAAGTTGTGGCACCTCCGGTTGCCGGACCTAGTCGTTGAGCCAGCACCACAATGACCGGAGTTTGGCTCATCACAGCGTAACCGATACTTTCTGTCATCAAAGCGAAGCCCGGTCCTGATGTAGCAGTCAGCGAAAGCATGCCGGACATAGAAGCACCCAAGCAGTAGGAAATCGAAGAAATCTCATCCGGTGCAGGTATAGCAATCCCGTCCAGTCCTGGAAGCCATTCCACCATCGCCTGATATATTCCCGATGAAGGAGTAATCGGATAACCTGCGAAGAACTGCACGCCAGCATCCATCGCGCCCAGAGCGAGAAGCTCAGCACCCGAGAGCAAGAGCGCTTTGTCGCCCGTTCTTTGCTTCGCTTTCTTCATCCGCTCATCCGAACTTTTCTTTCCGCACGATGTCAGATAAAGACCTTCTCGGAGTGGGAGCAGGAGATTCTGCGGGGTAGCCGATGGGAAGGATGCAAATAGGGACCAGGTCCGCAGGCGCCCCAACTATCCGCCTCACCTGCCCATCCAAAAAAGCTCCCACCCAGCAGGAAGCCAGACCTACCGCAGTCGCCCCAAGTTGCGCATACGCGCAGGCTATCGTGGCGTCCTGAATACAGTATAATTGCACCCCTCTTTTCCCGTACCTCCACGAACAGCGTTTCGGATGAGCAAAAAATACCAGCACCTCTGGAGCTTCTGCGATAAAATCCTGCTCCAGCGCCGCTTGTGCCAATTGTTTCTTCCGTTCTTCGTCTTTAACCAGCACCACTTCATACGCCTGCAAATTTCCCGCTGACGGGGCTGAATTCATCGCTTCAAGAATCCACCGCATCTTCTCCTCCTCAATCTTTCGCTGCTGAAAGGCACGAACAGATCTCCTGTTTTTCACCACTTCCGCAAAATCCATTTCTCTTCCCTCCCTGCGTATTTTCCCACATAAACAGCATCGCAGAATTGACCTGTATGTGAGAGGCGAAACCTTCCCCGGCAGAAATCCTCCATCTCATCGCATAAAATTTTATTCGGCTGAGAATGGTGATTTTCGGGCTCCTTCTGATTTTTCTTGTCGTGCTGTTCACGCCATTTTTCTATAAGCCGGTTGAGAGGAATCTGGAGTTTTTTCTGCTTGTGATGGGATTGCTCGCCGCGCTCATCTCCGGGCAATTTTCTCTCCACCTGGTGCAGGAAGCCTTGCGGGAACCCAGGGGGATCTCTCTCGCTGTATTGTTCTTTGGTCTTCTTTTTCGCTTTAGCCGCAGGCAGATTCAGCACTGGATTCACTGGCTGGCTCTGCAATTGTCCCTTCCGGTATTCCTCTTCCTGCTAATTGTCGTGCTGGGGCTTTCGTCTTCCATTATCACCGCCATTATTGCTTCTCTGATTCTCGTGGAAATCATTTCGGCAGTGGGGTTGGAGCGGAGGTTTCAAATCCATATGGTGGTGATCAGTTGTTTCAGCATCGGGCTCGGAGCAGCGTTGACCTCCATTGGCGAACCTTTGTCCGCCATTCTGGTGGCCAAGTTGCGCGGACCCCCATTCAATGCAGATTTCCTTTTCCCTTTACGTTTTGCGGGATTCCTGATTATTCCGGGAATTTTTTTAATGGGAATGCTTCCGATGCTCTATTTATTCCGAAGACCATCTCTTCAAACCGAAATTTCACCAGCAGAAGAGAATGAAACTTTCGGAAGCGTGATTTTTCGGGCGGTCAGAGTTTTCGCCTTCGTGATGGGCTTAATTTTCCTTGGCAGGGGATTTAAACCGGTCATTGATGCTTATATCATCCAACTACCAGCAACCGTGTTGTACTGGGTAAACATAACCTCAGCCATCTTGGATAATGCAACTTTGACGGCGGCAGAAATCGGACCTTCGCTTTCTCCACAACAGATTCGTTTTGCGCTGATGAGCCTGCTCATTTCGGGCGGTATGCTCATCCCCGGAAATATCCCGAACATCATCTGCGCTCATAAACTCCATATCACCGCCAGAGAATGGGCTTGGACCGGCATCCCCATCGGCCTGCTCCTCCTGCTCCTCTATTTTATCATCCTTCTTTTGCTCCCCGGTTAATCTTCCCAAATGCAGTTCCTATGAGATTATCGCGCTGGAGGTTTCAGATATTCAGGATGAATCCGAATAGCAATTCCGTTTTTCAACACTTCTTGAACCTGAAATATGCTTCCCTTCGCGGCCTTTGCGCCCTTTGCGAGTTGAAATCGCCCATTCATCAGTTGCTGAACAAAACTTCCCCGCAGTGTGGAAAGAACAAAATCTACTCGCCAGAGTTCTTTCAAAAGAAGGATGCCCCCTAAATAACTCACTATTAACCCGAAAATGATTACCGCATTTTTCAGTATAGGTAAAAGAATCGAATTATCCGAAGATTCCAGAAAATAAACCTAAACATATCATCGCCACCGGATGCCAAAACTTTTCACCATCCAATTTCATTTCCCACCAAAATACTTGGAATCCCCTCTTTTACCCCTCTTCTTCCAATATTTATTTTCCGGTGTGTCAACACATTTTTCTGTTCTTTGCTGGGAAGGGAAATCCAAAAGGTCTAAGGAGGTTGAGAGATGATGCAAAAGAGAATTTTCACCTTGCCCTTCAGAGCAAGTCCTCGTTTTTTCCTTTGGAATAGTTACAACAATACATCTCCCCCCTCGGCATCCGAAAGAGAGCGGGCACCCTGCCTGTTTCTGCAAAAATTTACCAGGTGAATGGTTCTTCCCAATCAATGAGTTCAAACTCCACATCGCCGTCCTTTTCGCTAACAGCTTGGAAGGAAATGGAGCCGTTTCCAGCCAAGATAGCCTCGCAATTAAATTCCCAGGGGAATTATCCTCCCGGATATATCCCCCGGTGTAGGCATTTTTCAATTTCCGCAACTCAGGAAATATACCATACAGTTATACCAAAGGACGGAGGGGCTGATTATAACCCGAGTAAGGGTCACAAAGTAGAACTTGATTTCCTCACAGTCCAGAGGCAAATAGGGCTTCTGGCATAATCCCTCATAATTTTCTGCATAGCGCAGCTCAAATTCCCTGAACAAAAAGGGATAAATTGAGTCAACTACGCCCAAAGCGAATCTATTTCTTAACTCCAGTTCTCGGTCCAATTTCCTTTTCTCCTGACTGATGTTCTTGAGCTTATTTAACTCCTCGCAGGTTTCAACGCGAAAAGGGTCTTCCGCCATTCCCAGAAAAAGCAGGCTCAAGACCACACCTCCCAAAATTTTTTGAACTCTTTTCATTCTCACCCACCTCCTCAATTTTCCCCACATACACATTTTTCATTACGCTCTGGATACGAACCCGCAAAATACCCACATCTGCAAGCGCTCGCGCAGGATGATCCACAGGTTGAAGGATTTTCCGTGCATTCTCGCAACAGTTGCAACAATCTTCCCCGGAGAATTTTCCCCTCATCCCTTTTATTTTCAACCTTCAGGCTCTTGCCAGGAGAAATTGCTCTATGTCAATTTTTCATCCTTTTGTAGCAATTTCTTTTCCTGTTTCATCCAGAACCGGGAATTTTCAGATAGACGGTCGTCCTTGAAGACAATCGTAGTAGATAAGGAGAAGTTTCAAGCCTCTGCACTTTGAACACGGTTTTGATGATATAATATAAACTATGGGCAGAGGGATGAAGGGAAAAGCAGAAACTGACCTGGTAAAAATGCGGCAGGAGATATTATGGCGAATGGGGGAAAGGCGGAAAACTCGCGTGCTTGCCATCGTTCACAGCAAAAGCCTTTTCGGAGAGGAAGCGTTTGAGGAGCTGGGCAGAGAAGAAACGGAGCACATTCTGATGCGATTGAGCGAAATGCCCCCGAGGCAGAGCATTGACCTGCTTCTGCATACCCCGGGCGGGATGACGCTTGCTGCCGAAATGATTGCCCTTGCCCTGAAACAACATCAGGGAAAGGTCCATGTAATCATCCCATTTTATGCAATGTCCGGAGGCTCGCTCATCGCCCTTGCCGCCGATACCGTTTTGATGAATCGGTTCAGCGTTCTGGGTCCCATTGACCCTCAGATTGGCGGCTGGCCTGCCAGTGTGCTTCTCAAAATCTATAAAGAAAAGGGTGTGCAGTTCACTTCCGATGAAACGGTAATGTATGCCTACATCGCAGAAATGGCAATTGAACGGATGAAAAGATTTGTGGCGTATCTGCTCAAAGGAAAGATGCGCTCAGCCCAGATTCGCAAAATCACCCGCTTTTTCCTGGAGGGATACCTCAACCACGATACGCCCATAACTTACGATGTCGCTCGTAAACTCGGCTTGCCCGTGGAGTTAGAGATTCCCCCGGAAGTGTATGAATTTCTGGATACCTGCCAGTTCGGCGTCTGCGCCCGACCAATGCTGATTGATTACGGCAAAGCCAGTTACCCGATTTCCCCCTGAAGTTCTGGCAATCCGAAAGTGAACTGCGAAAAAGCAACCTCGGGATAAAATAAATAGGGTTACAAAGAGAACAGGATGGCGAAAAAGGAGCGATTCCGCAGGCTGGGCTGGGGGGAAGTGGAGGTGGTGGGAGAAGTTCCCGAACCTCCCACGCTGAAAAACTTTCTGCTCTATATCGGGCCGGTGATGATGATTTTCGGTCTGGGGCTGGGCTTGAGCGAATTAGTTCTATATCCGCATCTGACAGTGAAATATGGCATCGGGTGGATAGGGTGGATGATTTTAGGGCTTTTCTTTCAAACCCTGTGGGCGATGGAATTATCCCGCTGGGTGGTCATTATTGGAGAAAATGCGGCGCAACAGCATGCCAGAGTTTTTGGAAAATGGGGTGCGGCTTTTCTGATTGTGATTCCGATGTTCGTTGCAATGGGAATTCCCGCCTGGGCAAGTTCGGCAGGCACCGCCTTGTGGCACCTCATCCATTTTCCGCCGGACCAGAAAGTGGCTTCCGTGGTCTGGGCAATTGCTACTTTTCTCTTCACCTTCCTGCTCATCGTTTTCAGCCGGGTTGCGCGGAAATATGTGGAGATACTGGTCCTGATTACTACTGCCCTGGCTTTCGGCATTTTAATCGTGGCAAGCATCATTGCCGTGCCCTTGCGGGTTTGGCGAGAATTGTGGAATGTGGTCTGGTTTCCTCGGATTTCAGAAGGAATGAATTTGTGGACTTTCGGTTCCACGCTTGCATGGGTTGGGGCAGGATCGACTCTGCTCTGGTACACATACTGGATGAAAGATGCCGGATGGGGGATGAGCGCGCGATTCCCTTCTATACCCGGCTGGCTCGGGCAAAAAGTCAAAGCCCCCTTGGTGGGCGCCGTTGTTGAATCCAATGCCAGAAATTCTACCCGCCTCATCCAATGGCTCAGCAGGTCCCACTTTGTCCTCTGGGGCATATACTTCATCGGAAATCTGCTGACCTTTTTCTTCATCATCGGGTTGAGTCAGGTGATTCTTGCCCCAGCAGGCTTGGTTCCCGAAGGGTTTGATGTTTTGAACCATCAGGCTTTGTTCTTTGAAAAAGTTCTCGGTCCGGCGGGGAAAATTATTTTCCTCGCTATGGCTTGGTTTCTGGTAATGAATACGCAAGCGGCAATTTCGGAGGCATTGATGAGGCAGAATACCGATTTGACCATTCAACTATTTCCCTCTCTATCGCCTCGGATGAAGGAACTGTATTTTGGATGGTGGGGGATATATTTGCTCTTCGCCGTAGCAGTACTCGTCGCTCCATTTTTCATCCCCGGGGCAAATCCCTTTCGTTATATCACTACTGCGGCAGGCTTTTCTTTCATCGCCCTGATGTTTTCCATGCTGGCTTCGCTGACCGGTGCGTTGTGGTTTCCGCGCTTCATTTCCCGAAAAATTCGGGCAAATGTTGCTCCTTCGTTCTGGACGATTGTTCTGCTCACTATCGGATTTGTATTCCATCTATACTGGCTGCTTCGGGCTTTCTTCTTCCTGCTGACAAAAACATAATGCTTCGCGCAAAAATCCACAGGATAGCAAAAGCAGACGAACTGCTCAGAGAAATCCTCTCCGTTTGCCCGGAAAGACGAATACGACCCGGACTGGAACACATCCAATCCACGCTGGACTATCTGGGGCATCCGGAGCAAAACTACCGCAATGTGCTCATTGTGGGCACAAAGGGAAAAGGCTCTATGGCGCTCTTCTCCGCCTCCTACCTCTCCGGCATCGGCTATAAAACCGGTATGTTCACTTCCCCCCATCTTCAGGAAATTCCTGAGCGCATCATCGCAGAGGGAAATCGCATTCCAGTTCAGGTCATCTGGGAGAAATTTTGGCGATTACGGGAAAAATGGGAAACGGGCATCATTCCGAGGTTGACTTTTTTTGAACTGCTCACCACAATTGCGGTGGTATGGTTCGCAGAGCAGAAGATGGAGTGGGTGGTATGGGAAGCAGGAATGGGTGGAAGGCTGGATGCGACCAATGTCCTGCCTAAAGACCTCGTTTTAATAAGCCTCATCGGGCTGGACCATACGGAATGGCTGGGCAACACCCACAGGAAAATTTATCTGGACAAAACCGCAGTCATCCCTGATACAGCAGTTCCTGCGGTTTTTTCCCGCCAGAAGCATTTTGTGACCCACTGGGCAGAAAAGGATTTTCCCGGTGCAAGCATTTTTGGCAGAGATTTTGCCTGGAAACCCATAAAAGGGCAACTGTGGGAATATACGGGAAGCCAGAAAATGATGCTGAAGTTGAGAAGTCTGGGCACATTTCAAAGAGATAATGCTTCTACAATTTTGCGTGGTATGGAGCGTTTATGGGGAAATCTGCAGGCAAAAGGAGTAGAATGCGTGCAAAATGCTTTTCTGCCCGGCAGAATGGAACTGATACAGCGAGAACCCCCGTGGATTTTAGATGGAGCACATAATCCGGATTCTTTCCGGGCGCTTGTTAAGGAATTGCACAGGCTTTTCCCCAGGCAAAAATGGTTGTTTCTTGTGGGCATTCAAGCAACCAAACCTTCAAACAAAATGATTCCCCTGCTGGAATCTCTTGCTGATTGCTTTGTATTCACCGATGTCCCGGGAGCACTTCATCCCAGCAATCCAGAAGAGTTTGTGAAGTATACCAGCAAGCCCCATTGGGTGTTCCCGTTCCCGGAGTCATTATCCTTCTCCCAGAATTCAGGGAAGTGGGTATGCGTGACCGGGTCATTATATCTGGTCGGAGCGGTTCGCAATGAACTGAAACTTCCCATTCCCCGCTTATATGGGAGATGAAACGACCCAGAAGATTTTCCCTTCTGCTCCATATCATCCTGCTGTCTTTTTCATTAGTCATCTCCTACTATTTAGCGCATTTCTGGCGGGACATTCTTCTTGCCCGGTATCAGAAACTTCATCCGCCCGGGGGGAATCCCCAAGAGGGTCGCCAGGTTTCTGCTCCCGCCGCAGAAGTGCTTCAACACAGAATTGACGAAGCCCTTCAGCAGTCCATTGCACCAGAAGAAAAAAGTGTTGGAAAAATTCACAATGAAAATTTTGAAAAGGAGGGATAGAAAATGGAAGAAGAATATCGCCTGGAAAAGGATAGTATGGGGAGTGTGAAAGTTCCGAAATGGGCGTATTGGGGAGCACAAACGCAGAGGGCGGTGGAAAATTTCCCGGTCAGTGGATGGAGGATGCCGGTAAAAATCCTTCGTTCGGTGGCAATGCTCAAACTCTATTCAGCAGAGGTTAATCATGAGTTGGGTTTGCTTCCTGCTGAAATCGCCAGCGCCATCATTCAGGCTGGCGAAGAGATTCTGCAGGGGAAATGGGATGAACATTTTCCCGTGGATGTATTCCAAACCGGTTCAGGCACTTCCACCAATATGAATGTGAACGAAGTCATCGCTAATCGGGCAAATGAACTCCTCGGAGCACCTATCGGAGGAAATAAACCCGTGCATCCAAATGATTCCGTCAACAAAGGTCAATCCTCCAATGATGTCATTCCTTCTGCCATCCGCATCGCCGTCCGACAGAACCTTGCAGAACTGGAGCAGGCTCTGGGAGAATTGGCTACTGCGCTGGAACAAAAAACTGAAGAATTTGCTCCCATTCGCAAACTGGGACGAACCCATTTAATGGATGCCGTCCCGATGACCCTTGGTCAGGAGTTTTCTGGCTATGCCCAGCAAATGAAAAATGCGCTGAAAAGGCTTACCTATACCCATTCCTTTCTGGAAGAATTGCCCCTGGGCGGTACAGCGCTGGGAACTGGAATCAATACCCATAGAGATTTTGCCCCGCGGGTAATTCAGAAAATTGCCCAACGCACTGCCTTGCCATTCCGACAGGCACCGAACCTGTTTGAAGCGATGGCCGCCCAGGACCCTCTGGTGGAAGTTTCTGGCGCGTTGAATTCCTTGGCCGTCAGCCTCTGGAAAATTTCCTACGATATCCGCCTGCTGGCTTCCGGCCCTCGGTCGGGCTTCGGCGAACTCATCCTGCCTTCCCTTCAGCCCGGCTCATCCATTATGCCCGGGAAGGAAAATCCGGTTATTCCTGAGATGATGCATCAGGTGTGCGCCTATGTGATGGCTTTGCATTCCGCGGTTTCTTTGGGAGGACTCACCGGACCCCTGGAGTTGAATATGTCCCTCCCCCTCATGGGCTCGGCTTTAATGTGGGCGACCAGCCTCCTCACCAATGCTCTGAAATTGTTTCGGGAAAAACTCATCGTGCCTTTGAAAGCAAATCCGGAAAAATGTGTAGAAGGCATTGAGTGGTCTCTGGCTCTTTCTACCCCACTGGCATCCAGAGTGGGTTATGAAAAGGCAGCACAGATTGCTTATCAGGCGTTCCATCAGAGTAGAAAAGTTCGGGATGTCGCAAAGGAAATGCTTCCTGATATTTCCCCCGAAGAGATAGACCGCATTCTGGATGTGGAAAAAATGCTCCGCCCTGCAGATTAGCCGGGGCAAAAGATTTGGCATGATGCCTCTCTCTGACCGCGGAATTTCCAGCGAGGAAAAAATTCAGAAGGTTTTTGAGCGCCGAGCGGACTGGTATGATAATTTCCTGACCCGAACGGTGGGACATTTTGAACTCAAAAGGGTGCTTCGCTTTGTTCCCGGAAGAAGTGATGTTCTGGATTTCGGCTGCGGCACAGGGCGCACAACACTGGGATTGCTCAAAAAAGGGTTTACCGTCACGGCCTTTGATTTTTCCCCCGCAATGCTGGAAAAAGCGCGCTCGCGAATTCTCAAAGCAGGCTTTTCTGCAGAATTTATTACCGAGGAAAAAGCGCTGGTCGGGCGAACCTGGCCCCTCATCGTCTGCGTCGGCGTGTTGGATTATTATCGCGAACCGTCCGGGCTTCTCCAGAAAATTTGCCCTCTACTTCAGCCCGATGGCACACTCATTTTCACTGTCCCAAACGCCCGAAGCCCTCTTGCTTGGATTTATTCCCTCGCCTCCCTTCGCTCCCTCCCCGTTTATCCCCGCTCCATACCGGAAATGAAAATTGTTCTCCACCATGCCCTTCTTGACATCATCTCCTATGACTTTGCCTTCCCTCCCCTTTCCTTCTTCGGCTTGACTCTCATCTTCTGCGCCCGCAAAATCCCCCCTTGAAAACCCCTTCTTCCCGCCTGGTCCCAAGAAG
>FWPU01001527.1_pt1 | contig 68650 bp, 84 predicted proteins | sample 2228361 | NCBI WGS metagenome assembly FWPU01 (sample SAMEA103939777, study PRJEB20133) | metagenome
CCGATAAAGAGGGATGAGCCTTGCACTTGATCTCAATGGCCTTGAGCAGATCCTCTCGGAGGCGTTTGGGCCTGCCTGTGTCAGAGCGGGTTTTGGGTTTGAGGGCCTCAAAACCTCCTTTCCGGTACTTTCTAAGCCAGGCCTTCAAGGTAGAAACACGCACTTTCCTCAGACCATAGCGAGGGAATTCATGCTCGATCTCGGCCTGTTTGCGGAAGTACTCGTTCTGAGCCCTTGTAGGTTCGGCCAGCACGGGGCTGATGAGCTGATAACGTTTGAGGGCGATCTTTTCTCCAATCTCCTTATCCATGGACTTATCCTCCTTTTTGTGAGATTTGAGGTCATGGGATGAGGATGACCCCATGGGGCCCATGATAAATCTCCCCAGAAACCGACCGTTAGCAAAGCTCTGTGCAATCGTTCTCAAAACCTTCCCTTCAGAATCTTGGGAATCTGGCCGGTCATGGCAAACCAAGAAACCTCAACTTGGCCAAGGGTAGATCATCTTAGAGGAGAGGATAAAACTTATGCTCCCCTAAGGGTGCGATATTGGGAAGGGGTGCCGAAAAGGAACTGACCCGTTGCCCGGCTGTAGCGGTTCACAAGATCCATCACTAAGACAAGCCCATTGGTCTGGGGGTTTAAGCCAAAAGCAGCAAAATAGAGTGCCGCTTCCTTCCAGGATCCGGAACTGCCCGTCTCCTCCAGATGGTAAAACCGCCTCAACACGAGGTGGCCCCGGCGAAGTCCTCGGAGCACAACTCCTAGCCAGCAGGTAATTAACCACGGAGTGAGCAGACTGTCCGGATCGACTTCATCCACTTTTACCGAGGCGCCATAAAACCCCTTCTGCCCCCTCTGCCAACACTCTACCCCTAAAAGGAGAACCCCCACCAAAGAACCAACCGTATACTGGAAGTAAGGAATCAACTGAATGGGCAACAAAGAAAAGGTCTTCCGACGCTGACGACAGACGAAGCGGGCTATAGGAATCCGTTTCCTCTGGAATACGGGGAAGAGGTCGATCGCATAGCGCCAGTAAGGAGCCATCGGTCGATAGCAACCCTCACGCCCACAGATCGGACAACCTATTCCAAGAAAAGAAACAAAATCGATCCCACCCGAAAGAAATAATTTTTCGTATTCCCAAATCGACTCAAATCTGTTAATATAGGGTAGCTGAATGATCGGCTGCCTTGCTCACAAGGAGGTGATGCTTGGAGTTCTGCAGAACTTTTAATTCACCTCCTTGTGAGGCTTGGTTATTTTTGTAAGGTCAATTTCTTACCTCACAATTTCCCCCACCTTTATAGCACCGGTTCATTTATTCTGCCAATCCTTTACCTCACTCCTTCTCCTTAGCGAGGTAAATAACAGCCGGATTGGGTCGGTGGTCAAGCAATACATGTTTTGTGGGAAGGCTTCTTGTGCTTGTCATCGGGATCCCAAGAAGAAGCATGGTCCCTATTATTATCTTTCTTATAAGGAGAAGGGCCAGAGTCGGTACAAGTATTTGGGGAAGGCGGCGAGTCAGGAGGTGGAGCGGGCGAGAAACTATCAGGTCTTTCAGCGGGGGATGGCACAATTGGGCAGGATTCACCGGGAGATCATTGAGTTATTGTGGAGGATAGGGGAGACGCAGATGCGGGGGAGAGATGAAGAAGAGTAGTTGGCAGTTTTATAAGCGGGCCCAGAGAGAGGTTTATCAGAAGCTGAAACTGAGAGAGAGGCCAGAGGCGGTTGTGGGGGCGGGTTGGGGGTTTTTGGATCACTTTTTCATTTTCCTCTTTAGTCTGGGTTTTTTTGCTCGGGTGGATTTTCGTCCCAGGAGAGTGAAGCGAGTGATGATTCCCGCGTTGTTGATGATTTTGACTTATGAGGTGAAGCAACTGATAGGGGTCTCAAGTATGAACCAGTTGGAAGAGCATCTGTTTCGGGATACGGCGTTGCTCAAGATCATTGGATTTACGGCTCGGCAGATTCAGGAGGGGTTTTGTCGAAGGGGAAAGGGGAAGCGCCGGGGTCCCATGCATCGGGACACTCTGGGGGATTTTCTTTCGAAGTTTTCCCCGAAAGAGGTGGATTTCATTTTAAGAGAGTCGGTACGGGTCTTGGTCAAGCACAAATTGATCCGGGGGCAGGGCCTATATCCTGGATGCCACGGATTTGGCAACGACCCAGCGTTACAAGGGTCGTGGGGTAAAGAAAGTGGTGAGGAAAGAGTGGAATAGTAAAGAGGGCAAGGAAGTGGAGAGGGTGAAATATGTGTATGGTTACAAGTTATTAGTTTTGATGGAGGCGAGGGATAAGATTGTGGTGGCCGCTCGGGTGGTCAAGATCAACGAGCATGAGAAGAACTTTACCAAGGAGATGATCAAAGAGGCTCAACAGAGGACAGGTGGGGCTATGAGGGTGTTATTGGTGGATGGGGGGTTTATTGATGGAAGACTTCTTTGGTGGTTATCGAAGAAGATGGGGATCAAATTTGTTATTCCAGCCCGGAGCAATATGCCTGCCTGCCACAGGCAGGGAGGTGAGGCAAAACATTGGGGGGTTTCGTTCGGAGAGGGCGGATGGTCAGAGGATTTTTATAGACGAGACGAAAGAGATCAAAGGGATGGGGGGTCGGGGACTTCTCTCTTATGATCAATTTGGAGAGGAGCATCATCGGGGAAGAAAAGGGCGAAAGGACTTTAAGGCCAATCCGATCAATGCGGTGATGGTCTTTCGGTGGGGAGGGAAAGGCTATGAGCCGGGAAAGGAGAAAGTCTTTTTGACGAATCTCTCTATCTCTCGACCGATGAAGATTATTGAGCAATATGATCTCCGCTCAGAGATTGAGAACCAAGGGTTTCGGGAACTCAAGCAGGGGTATCATTTACTGAAGTACCCTCAGAAGACGGAGGCTGCAGTTCGGGCTCATGCCGTGCTGACCCAGATCATCTATAGTCTGGTCAACGCTTACAAAAGCAAACAAGGGCAGCGATTGGCCCCTCTTGGGATTCGCCGCTGGAGAGGAAAGCAGATGGGCGAGAGCATCCATAAAATGATCGTCTACTATGAAGGAATCTATGGAATCGTTGATATTGAGGAATTGTTTTACCTTATCGATATGACTCCCAAGGAGCTGTTTCGACTTAAGATCGACCAGCTCCAGAAAGAGATCGAATAATACAGGAGCTTTCACCTCGTGAAAGAGAAAGGGATTTCTGTTCACTGAATCCGGTGGTCCTATTCCCAACTCCTCCCTCCCCTTTCCCTAACCCTCCCACTAGATAGATCAACCACTCCTGCCACGCCCTATCCGACCTCCTTATGGCAGAATTACAGACATCCCTTCAAAAAAATTGACAAATATTTTTATTTTGATATTATATGCAATTAATATTTTAGTAAAGGAGGTGAAGAAAGATAGATAGGTTATGGATTTCTTAAAATTATATTATACGGGAAGGAGGTGGGTTTATGACAAAGAAAGTATCTCGTCGTGAATTTTTAAAGGATACTGGTTTATTTGGAGCAGGCATCGTCGGGGCCCCATTATTAAGAGGCGTTAGCCGAGGGCCCAGCAATGCCTGGGCTGCAGCCAAACCAATTAAGTTTGGGGGCATTTACTCACTATCAGGCGTTGTGGCAGCATGGGGAAAAGCTGCCCGACAGGGGGCCATGATGGCAGCCATGGAGATTAATAAAGCAGGAGGGATTTTAAAAAGACCAGTTGAATTGAAATTCGAGGATGACGCTTGCAACCCGGAAGTAGGGGTGAGAAAGACGAGAAGGTTGGTGTTGGAATGGGGAGCAGATTTCCTCCATGGATTCAATCACAGCGGGGTGGCCTTGGCAGTCGTTCCTACATTAGTTGAGTTAAAACGGATGCTTCTCATCCCCTGTGCTGCATCCCCTGCTATTACTACAGAGGCTTTTAATAAATATGTCTTCAGACCTCATGCCAACTGTTATCAATCTGGGGCGGCTGGAGCGGTCGTGGCTGCAAAAATGCCCTATAAGAAGTGGACGGTCATTGGACCAGACTACAGTTACGGTTGGGACTCCTGGGGAGCATTCATCTTCCATCTTTTGAAAAGGAAACCGGATGTAGAGGTATTGAGGACTCAGGCGTGGCCAAAATTCGCTGCAGGGGACTACACCAGTTATATTGTAAAGATTTTAGAAGCCAAACCCGATGCTGTCTACTCATCCCTCTGGGGTGGAGATTTTGTTACCTTTCTCAAACAGGCGAAACGTTATGGATTCTTCGAAAAGATAGGAACTCTGGTTACAGAGGCAGGAATGGCTTTGGATACCTTCTATGCCCTTTCCACCAAGGGTGGAACAGAATCGGAGATTCCTGAAGGGCTCTGGACGGCTGCTCATGGTTATTGGTTTGAGCATCCAAAAACAGAGAAGAACAAAAAATGGGTGGATAAATTCGTCAGTATGTACGGAGAATATCCTCACATCGTTGCCCATGATGCTTATGGAGTCATGTACACCTATAAGAAGGCGATCGAGAAAGCAAATACCATTGAGACGGATGCGGTTATCGAGGTAATGGAAACGATGGAGTTTGACACTCCTGGTTACAAAAGAAAATTCCGGAAAGAGGATCATTCTGCTCATACGGATGTCCCCTATGGAAAGACGACCAAGGCTCCGGAATTAATTGGTATAGCGATGAACCTAACAGAAATTGTGGATGCAGACATCATCGAGCCTGTCGAAGATGTGCTCGAAAGACGTGTGAAGAAGACCCCCGCTCCCTGGATGAAATATGTGATTAAAGGATAACTCAGGAAGGAGGTTCTGCCTAAGGGATAGACTTTTGGCAGAACCTCCTTTTTTGACCCTGTATTTGTGAGGTTAATAATAATGACTTTATCAACTTTTCTCTCTTTTTTTCTGAATGGACTCACCAATGCGATGACCTTTTTTATCATTGCCTCAGGTTTAACCCTGATCTATGGCGTTTTAAGAATCTTAAATCTCGCTCACGGCTCCCTTTTCATGTTAGGAGCCTTTTTTACCTATCAATTGACCCATTGGCTTGGTAATTTCTGGTATGCCCTTCTCTTTGCTCCTTTAATCTGTGGTGTGGCAGGAATCCTTATGGAAAGAATCTTCCTAAGACCTATTTATGGAGTGCCCATTCCCTTTCAACTCTTACTAACCTTTGGCCTGATGCTCCTCATCGCAGATATTGTGAGAATCTTTTGGGGAGTGGCTTTTCGGACTGCTACGGAGCCGAGTGTTCTGAGTGGAACGATGAATATCCTTGGGGTCAGTTATCCGAGGTATAATTTCTTTGTCATCGTGATGGGCATAATTGTTGGCATTTTCATCTGGCTCCTTTTAAAAAAGACCAGGTTTGGGAAGATGATCCGAGCCTCTTCATCAGACCGGGAAGTGGCCGGCGGTTTGGGGATTAATGTTCCTTGGCTTTACACATCGGTCTTTGGCATCGGGGCATACCTCGCTGGGCTCTCAGGGGTGTTGGCGGCTCCTCTTCGTTCCATCATGTTAGAAATGGATGTCCATACTATTGTAGAGGCCTTTGCCATTGTGGTGATTGGTGGGTTGGGGAGCATACCAGGGGCTTTAATCGGTTCTCTCTTATTAGGTCAACTCAACTCCTTTGGTACCCTTTATATCCCGAGATTTGAGATGGCCTTTATGTATATCTTTATGGCGATCATCTTACTGATCCGGCCCAAAGGCCTATTAGGAGAGGAGGTAGGTTAGGAAATGCATTACAGATACTTATGGCTCATCGCTCTTCTCATCCCGCTCATTTTAGCACCTCTTTTTTTATCAAGTTTCCTCATGGTCTTTCTCACTGAGATGCTGATCATGATCCTCTTTGCCATCAGTTTCAATCTTCTATTTGGTTATACAGGCCTTCTCTCCTTCGGGCATGCTGCCTTTTTCAGCATCGGATCCTATGTGACCGGCCTTGCATTACTCCATCTCTATCCTTCCATTCCTCTGGCTTTTGTCCTCGGCGTTATCTCAGCCACTATTGCTGCCTGTATTATTGGGTACTTTTGTGTGCGTTTGGATGAGATATATTTCGCCATGCTGACCTTAGCCTTCGGCATGATGGTACACACCATTGTTTGGAAGTGGGATCGGCTCACTGGTGGTGCAGATGGTCTTGTTAACATCCCCAGACCTCCTCTTAATTTCTTACTCTTTCAGGTTGACCTCTCCTCTATTACCTCGTATTACTATTTTACTTTTATACTGGTGGCTATTTCTCTTTATGTTCTCTGGGTCATTGTCAATTCTCACTTTGGATTAACCTTAAAAGCCATTCGAGAAAATTCAGACCGTATCCAATTTATAGGAATAAATGTTAGGCGTTATCGGCTTATTTCCTTTGTCATCTCAGGATTCTTCTGTGGGTTAGCAGGAGCAATATTTGGACCATTTTTGAAATCCATTACTCCCAGTATTGCATTCTGGACTAAATCAGCCGAGCCAGTTTTTATGAGCCTATTGGGAGGGACAAAGATCTTTCTTGCCCCTGCTGTGGGTTCGGTCATCTTTATGTACCTTAAGGAGATCATATCAGGATATACGGAATTATGGATGATTTATTTAGGAGCTATTCTAATTGGTTTTGTTCTTTTCCTCCCAGGGGGGATTGTGGGATTTCTCTATGAGAAATTGAGGTCTCGGAGATTAGGAGGGGTGGTGGAATGAACATCTTAGAGATTCGGGGGCTATGGAAAAATTTTGGAAAACTGGCTGCTGTGACAGGGGTAGATCTGAATTTTAAAGAAGGGGAATTTACCTCCATTATCGGCCCAAATGGAGCGGGAAAGACTACTCTATTTAATCTGATCACAGGGAAGTTCCCCCCCTCTTCAGGGAAAATAGTTTTTAATGGGAAGGATATCACGGGGCTGTCTCCTTTTCAGATATCGAGGTTAGGGTTAAGTCGAATTTTTCAGATTACCAATCTTTTCCCAGAGTTAACCGTTTATGAAAATATTAAAGTATCCACCCTTGCAAGAAGAAAAGAGAGTTTAAAAATGTTTACCCCCACCCAGAATCGGAGTGAGGCTGATCTGGAGACAGAAAACATTCTTGAAGTCATTGGGCTTTCGGACAGGAGAGATTCTCTCTGTGGGGCTCTTTCTCACGGAGATCAGCGATTGGTAGAGATTGGGGTTGCTTTGGCAACAGGCCCCTCCCTTCTTCTTTTGGATGAACCTACAGGTGGAATGGGTCCGGAAGAAACTGATCGAATGGTGCAATTCATTCGCACTCTCCCAGAAAAACAGAAGGTCACCATCCTCTTGGTAGAACATGATATGAATGTTGTTTTCTCTGTTTCAGAAAGAATTGTAGTCATGCATCAGGGAGCAGTTATTGCTGATGGAAAGCCCGATGATATTAAAAAAAATGAAAGGGTAAGAGAGGCCTACTTAGGAGAATAAAATGCTTGAAGTGAATGAGATTCATACCTATTATGGAAGAAGTCATATCCTTCAAGGGATCTCTTTGAACCTCGAAAAGGGTGAGGTGATCTGTCTCCTCGGTCGAAATGGTGCGGGAAAGACCACCACGCTGAGATCCATCATGGGGTTCACGCCTCCCCGAAAGGGGAGCATTAAATTTGAAGGTGTGGAGTTAACCAAAAAACCTTCCTATGAAATCTGCCGGATGGGTATTGGATATGTGCCACAAGACCGAAGGATCTTTCCTACTCTAAGCGTTCAAGATAACCTAGAAGTCATTGAAAGAAGAGTAGAGGGGGGATGGACAGTGGAGAAGATTTTCTCCACTTTTCCCATCTTAGAAAAATTAAAGAGTAGGAAGGGAAGGCATTTGAGCGGAGGGGAACAGCAAATCCTTGCTGTGGCCCGATCTTTAATGACCAATCCAAAGTTATTACTTCTGGATGAACCTTCAGCGGGGCTGGCACCGCTGATCGTTAAAGCGATTGAGGAGTTGATCAACAGGATAATTACCACAGGTGTCTCTGTGATTCTGGCAGAACAGAATATGAGATTTGCAATGAATATTGCCCCAAGGGGTTATATTATTGATAAAGGGAGAATCTACCATCAAGGGACCATGGAAGATTTAAAAGAGGATAAGGATATCATCGGTAAATACCTTGCCATTTGAATTGTTAATTTTATAGTCTTTTATTTGAGATAGAAAATCTTTGGAAACCCGCGTTTTTATCCATTTTTTTTTAAATGGTCTTGCAAGTTCATCATGCTATTTCCTTATTGCTTCAGGGATGAGCCTCATCTTCGGCGTCCTTAAAATCCTTAATATGGCTCAGGGGGCCTTTTTTATGATCGGGGCTTACCTTTCCTATCAAGTTGTGGTTTGGACTGATAACTTCTGGCTCTCCATTTTTATTACTCCTTTTGTGGTGGCATGTATAGGGATGATCGCTGAGAGGTTCCTCCTTCGTAAGACTTATCGGATCAATGTTAATTTTCAGCTCCTCCTCACCTTTGGCCTTATTCTGGTGATTGAAGACCTTGTACGATTAACTTGGGGGGTCCACTGGTACACGGTCAAAGAAGCAGAGGGCCTCAGGGGTCTGGTTTCAATTATGGGAGGGAAATATCCTATTTATAATCTTTTTTACATAGGTGTCGGGGGCCTCGTTTTTATCCTCCTATGGTTATTTTTAAGTAAGACAAGATTTGGGAAGAAGGCGATGGCAGCTTCATCTGACCGTGAATTGGCAAACGGACTGGGGATAAATGTTCCTCGATTATATACAGAGGTCTTTGGGATTGGGTCTGGTTTAGCCGGGTTGATGGGGGTCTTTCATGGTCCCTTCATTAACATTAATCTCGAAATGGGACACCATTATATTATGAACGCCTTTGCAGTCGTGGTGATTGGAGGATTAGGAAATATCAAAGGGGCCTATATCAGCTCACTGATATTAGGCCAATTAGAGGCTTTTGGAATCCTCTATGCACCTTTTTTCGAAAGGATATTTATGTGGGGATTTATGATGATTATTTTGATTTGGCGACCCAGAGGACTTTTCGGGGAGGAGAAGGATTGAAAAAGACTTGCATTGCATTGATCTTTTTTTCCCTTCTCGTATCCTTCTCTTTGGGCTCGTGTGAAAGGGAACCTATTGCAAAGGTAGGCGATGTAGCCCAAGATTTCACCCTTCCCACCTTGGAAGGTCATTTGGTTACACTCAGCCATTTCAAAGGGAAGAAAATCTTCCTCTTTTTCTGGACTCAAGGTTGTGTCTTTTGCCAGACGAGAAATGTAATCCATGTGAACGAAATTTATTTGAAAGGTCAAAAAGAAGACCTCGTTGTACTCTCGGTGAATATCGCTGAAAGCAAGGGTGAAGTGGCTGAATTCGTTCGGCAAAAGGGATTGATTTATCCTATTTTGATGGATAGGGATGCAAGAGTAACAAGAAAGAAGTATGGGGTTTACATTGTTCCGACTCTTTTTATAATTGGGAAAGATGGGTTAATCAAAGACAAGGTTTATGGATATATGAGCGAACAAGCCCTTTTTGATTTCATCAACCCTTATTTAAAAAAAGGTTAAAGAAGGATTGCAAATTGGGACTTATTTTTAAAATAACTTATTGAAATAATTGTTGTTTTTAAACAAATAATATTGTTATTGACAAAAATTTTAATTTTATTAAAATTTTGTAGACAATAGACACTTTTTAAAAAGGTAGTAAATAAAATATTATGCAAATTCTTAATGTAACAGGGAGCGTACTTCAAGTTTTAAGAGATAAAATAATTACTGGGGAATTAAAATCAGGACAAAAACTAAATGAGAACACTCTATCATTAAGCCTTGGTATCAGCCGTCCTCCTCTCCGTGAGGTATTTCGGATATTAGAGAGAGACCATATGGTCATAAATATTCCAAGAAGAGGGACCTATGTAGCAGAACTTTCCGTAAAGGATTTTGAAGAGTTGTCTCAGGTCAGGGAGATGATGGAATGTTTTGCTATCGATCTTCTCGAGGCCTCCAACATTAGAAACTTGCCTAAAGTAACCATTGCCTTAAATAAAGCTTTAAATTTGCCCCAGCCCCTTAATAGTGTCAATCCAGAGGAGTTATTGAGTCGCATAAGGATCTTTTTAGATTTCCATACAAGTTTGGTTGAATCTGCTGGAAACTCGCGATTGACCTCCCATTATCATTCTATTAGTTTAAATCTTGCCAGGTACCAATTTATCTATTTTTATATCCGGGGGGCAGCCCAGCATTCATTGGATGATCATGCAAACATATTAAAATTTATTCGAAATGGTGAATATGATCAAGCCAAAGAAGAACTGAGAAGACATATCCATTACACGGTAGATTTGGTAAGGAACAGAATCCTACATCCAGCCATTAATCGTGAAGGATAGTTCTCCATACCATTTTATGAGAGAGAAAGGGGGTGAGGAGATGGATAATTGGCTCAAAGACAAAACAGCCATTATCATTGGCGAACGGGATGGAGTTCAAGGCCCGGCCATTGCAACATGTCTTCAAGCCGCAGGTGCCAATGTGGTTTTCAAAGTCACAGAGTGCTTTGTCTGAACAGCCGCAGGAGCAATGGATCCAGAAAATCAGGGTCAGGTTAAGACGATTGCGGAAAGGGCTCAAAAAGATAATATCTCTAAAGATGATATTATTGTGGTTTTGGGAGCAAGTGATTTTGATGGAGTAATGATTTCCGCAGAAACAGTCACTACTGGTGACCCTACCTTTACTGGACCATTGGCAGGAGTCTCGTTGGGACTTCCAGTTTACCATATCTTAGAGCCAGAGGTTCGGGCGGCGATCCCTGAGGATGTATATGAAGAGCAAGTAGGCATTTGGGCATTGGCGGTTGAGCAGGAGAAGATTGAAAAAATAGGGGAAGAACTTAAAAAACTGCGAGAAAAGATTAAGAACAATTCTTAAGACATTAGGTTTCACAAAAGATGGGAAAAAGAATAAATCTTCCTATGCCACATGGGAAGAAAACCTACTACTATATATTAATTTTCTCTGAAAAATGTTTTAGTACTTATTTTAAACCAGCTTTATTTGATAGACATGAATGAATGATTCCTGTGGTTGACTAACCCATAAAGGTGAATTCCAACCTCTTACCAAAGGGGAAAATGTAACTTTGTATTTTAAGGGAAGGAGATTTAAATGAGACTTGAGATCGAATCCATTGATATCAAAGATATTCAAGCGGGTTCAAAGACCTATGGAAAGGACAGTGTGCTTTATATCAACCTTAAGGAATTAGAAGAACTGATACTGAGGGACCCCAGAATTAAATCTGTGGATGTCAGTCTTGTTTACCCCGGCGACAAAGTCCGGATATTAAACATAATGGATGTAATTCAACCTCGTTGTAAGATTGACAAGGTGGATGCTGACTTTCCTGGCTTCATCGGGAAGATGCAAATTGCGGGAAGTGGACGAACTCGATCATTAAGAGGGATTGCTGTTTTGGTTTCAAATCCATGCACTAATCGAAAAGAGATGGCTCTTCTGGACATGGACGGTCCCATTGCTGAGATGAGTCCCTATGGTAAAATGAAAAATATATGTATTGTACCAACCATTGCGGACGGTATTGAGGAGAGAGATTTTGAGAATGCGGCAAGGATTGCTGGGTTGAAGGCAGCCATTTACCTTGCACGAGGGGCTGAAGGAAACCCTGTGAATGAAATAGAAGTGTATGATTTGGATATTCCGAATCTTGAGCGTAAGTCAAACCTCCCCAGGGTAGCCTGTTACTATCAACTCTATAGTCCACAGTTTGATTATCTTGCCATTTCAGACCCATGTTTTTATGGGACTGCTGTGACCTATATGATGCCCACCGTCATTCATCCCAATGAAGTCCTGGATGGAGGAGTGGTGGGATGGAATGTCATTAAGGCCTTGGATACCTATAGTATTCAGAATCACGGGGTCATTAAGGAATTGTATAGGCACCATGGAAAAGATTTGATCTTTGTGGGTGTAGTTTGTGCCGTAGCCAATATGGAGCCAGTTCCGAGAGTACGAAGTGCTTGCATGGCTGCTAATCTATTGAAGAATGTATTGGGGGCAGATGGTGTGGTTTTAGTTAAAATTTTAGGAGGGATGCCTCACATTGACCTTGCTTTAACGGGAGAAGAATGTGAGAAGATTGGGATTAAAACCGCCATCTTTACTCAGCCTTTGACTCCCTTTGGTACGTTAGCCGATACCATATTATTTAATGCACCTTCGTTGGATCTAATCATCACGGCTTCAGCCACGTTTGAAAGGACGAAAGTTCATTGGAAGCCAGAAAAATTCATCGGAGGAAATGCGCAAACAAGGATCTTTTGTCCCGATCCAATTGATCAGTATGCGGGTGACTCGATGATCGATATTGAAGAGTATTTACTTCCAGGAGTTCTCGATTGTACTGGGAATGCCAGGGTTATTGTCAAGGAATATTAACAGGATGGATTACACTGATTTATAGAACGATTATAGAGATGAGAGCGGATTAAACATAAAGAAAAATCTTTGTAATTCTTTATTTGAAATCTAAGTAATCAATAGGGACAATGGGAGGGTATCATGACTGATAAGAAATTAAGAGTGGTCCACTATCTTAATCAGTTTTTTGGTCAGATTGGTGGGGAAGAGAAGGCAAATACTGGTTTTATAGTCAAAGAAGGGCCAGTCGGACCTGGTTGGGTCCTCCAGAAAGAACTGGGTGACCGGGCAGAAATTGTTGCTACGATCATCTGTGGAGATGACTATTTTGCAAGCAATCCTGATCAGAACGCTGAAGAAGGATTAAAATTAGTTGCACCCTATCAACCTGACCTCTTTTTTGCTGGCCCCGCTTTTGCGGCTGGTAGATATAGTATTGCCTGTGGGGCAATGTGTAAGGCTGTCGGTGCAGAGTTAGGCATACCCGTCATAACAGGAATGCACGAAGAAGTTCCTGGTTTAGAGCTCTATAGAAAATATGCGTTTATCTGCAAGGCGGGTAATAATGCGCGATTAATGCCAGAGGTCTTGCGCACGATGACAAGGTTAGCCTTTAAGCTCGTTTCTGGCGAAAAGGAGATGTGCCTTTTAACCCGAGAGAATCTTCCAAAACCCGAAGAATATAATTATTTTTCCCGTGACTTACTACGAAATGAATATTGTGAGAAGAGCATTGCAGAAAGAGCGGTGGAGAAATTGGTTGCCAAACTTCAAGGGAAACCTTTTGAGAGCGAAGTGATTCCACCAAAGTTTGAAAAGGTTCCGCCCCCTCCTCCAGTCAAAGATCTGAGCAAGTGTGAAATTGCTTTAATTAGTGATGGTGGCTTAGTACCAAAAGGGAATCCTGATGGTTTGGCCAGAAGAAGCAATCTTAAATGGGGAGCCTATGATATCGAGTCTCTCTGGCGCGAATATGAGGTAGCCCATGCTGGTTACTTCAATGATTATGTCTTAGAAAGGCCAGATAGGTTGGTGCCTGTTGATGTGATGAGGGAGCTTGAAAAAGAAGGGAAGATCGGGAAATTACATCGATTCTTCTTCTCCACATCGGGTTGCACAACGGTTTCAAAGCGATGTGGCGAAATGGGAGAAGAGATGGGTGCGGTAATGAAAAAGGGAGGGATTGTAGGAGCTGCCATTCTCACCTCCACCTGAGGGTCAAGCACTCGTTGCGGGTCAACGATTGCATCCAGCCTTGAGAAACTTGGTATTCCGGTCGTCCAAATCACAGCCATTCCAAGTATTGCACAAATGCTTGGGGTGAATAGGATTGTACAAGGCCGGGCTGTTCCTAACCCGGTGGGAGATCCTACCTTGACCAAGGAGCAGGAGAAAGAATTACGCCGTAAGTATGTTTTAAAAGCCTTGGAGTTACTCCAAAAGGATGTGGAGGGTCCAACTGTAGTGACCTTAGAGGAGACGTAGAATTTTGAAGGTCGGAACAAATCCTAAACTCGAAATTCTAAACTCTAAATAAACTTAAATTGCAAAGCACAAAACTCAAGACTTTAGAATCTTTTGGGTTTTAGATTTTGGATTTGTTTAGGATTTAGAGTTTAGGGCATTTTGGGTTTCGTGACTCGAATTTCAACCTTTAAGAATCTGACGAATAGAGGGAGGTGCTAAGTATGATTGAGGTCAATGCAGATACATTCGAGAAGGAAGTTGTTCAGTCGGAGTTGCCAGTTCTGGTCGATTTTTGGGGGCCTCGATGTGTTCCTTGTTTAGCCTTAATGCCCTATGTAGAAGGGATAGAAGGAAAATTTGAGGGAAAAGTGAAATTTACAAAAATTGATGCGTCGAAAAACAGACGTCTCTGTATAAACTTGAAGGTTATAGACCTGCCAACATACCTTTTTTACAAAAATGGAAAAGAGGTAAACCGTCTCAAAGGTGACACTTTAACGATTGAACAGATAGAAGAGGCGACCCGAAAATTGATTGAGTAAAACGAAGGATCGGTGATTCATTTTTGCCGTTTTTATTATTGGAGAAGGGGGCTATAATGAGCAGGTTTAATAGGTTGAATTCTACCTCTGCCGAGGTCGATCTGGCCTTTGTCTCTCTCATTAAGTGCGGGATTCTCCCAATGACTATTTTCCAATCCCTTCCACGATTGAAGGATGAGGGGTAAAAAAATGGAAGAAGAAACCCTTATGGAGATTATGGATATCCGTAAGCTATTAAGAGATAAAATTTATACGTATGCCAGCCAAAGAGGTTTCGGTGTATATGAAGATAACGTAGAAAACATCATCGACGGGCTCATTGAAAACAAAAACGAGTACGGAGATTACTATTGCCCATGCAGAGTCGTGCTCGACAACGAACATTACAAGAAAGCCATCGTATGCCCATGCCTCTATGCACCAAGGGAAATTGAGAGGTATGGGCGTTGCAAATGTAAGTTATTTTACGGGAAGAAAAAAGAATAACATCAAATTTTTTATTGGGGATGAATTTGAAAGCTTAATTGCCGAAAGACAATCTTTGACGGGGTGAGGAGAGGAAAAGCTAATGAAGAATACGATTAAATAATTTAAAAGGAGGAATACATTTATGTCAGTGGTCATTCGAGAAGCGAGTTATGTCATCGCCCATATTCCCGATTTAGTCCAGTATGGGTCCAAACCCACACGTGATATTGAGGATGACCCCAATCACAGAAAAGTGTTATACGATCATTTAAGGGGTTACCAGGACGTCCTGAATTATGTACCCCATCAGATTTATATTGGAAATATGAGTCCCGAGGTTTTGTATGGTTGGCCTAAACCTTGGTATGAACATCCCCTTTCAAACGGGAAACGAAGTGGCGCCTTTGGGGAGATCATGCCCCAGGACGAATTCTACTGTTGGATGAAGGCAGCGGATGACTTCGACCTATTTTGGTTAGAGCCTCAATTTGTCGAACAGATCAAGGATAAGTTTGCTTCCCATCCTTTTGTGAAGGAAGACTGGGTCAAGAAACTGATGAGTCAAGCCAAATCGATTGAGAAAATTAGGGAGATTATTGACCAGGGAAATGCGCTTCCTATCTTTTATGACAATAAGCTTGTGGGCTCGTTTCGCCGTGACCATGAAAGAGATGATACATTGAAGGCTGAAGTCCTAATGGAAAACTTGGTTGCAAAGGCTACAGGAGTCTTAGCCATCCTACACCTTTTAAAATTAGCGAAAATGGACCCAAGCGAGGTGGAGTTTGTTATCGATTGCACAGAGACGGCTGTGGGGGATCGCTACAATCGGGGCGGTGGAAGTCTGTCTAAGGCATATGCGGAGATGGCAGGGTGCGTCAATGCAACAGGCCATGACGTTCGGGCATTCTGTGTAGGTCCTAATCATGCTATCATCGATGCAGCAGGTTTGGTGGAATCCGAGATTTTTAAAAATGTGATAGTGGCCGGTGGAGGATGTCTGGCCAAGGCAGGGATGAAGTCAGCGGCTCATTTGAAGCACAATATGCCCGTTTTGGAAGATATCCTTGCTGGTATGGCCATATTGATTACTAAGGATGATGGTACAAGTCCTCGAATCAGGTTGGATTCCATTGGAAAACATGATGTGGGTGCAGGTTCCCCCCAACAGGCCATATTGAGTTCTCTTATTCTTAAACCCTTAAAGAGGTTGGGAATGAAGATGGCAGATATTGATAAGTATTCCACAGAATTACACAATCCAGAAATTACTCTCCCCGCAGGTGCTGGAGATACACCTGCAACCAATTATAAAATAATGGCCTCTCTTGCGGCCCTAAACAAGGAGATCGACAAAACAGAACTTGATAAGTGGGTCAGGGAAAAAGGGATGTTAGGCTATTGTCCTACCCAAGGACACATCCCTTCTGCAGTGCCTTATCTGGGCCATGCGATTCGTGCGATGAGACAGGGCAAGATGAAGAGGGCAATGTTTGTCGGGAAAGGAAGCCTATTTTTAGGGAGGATGTCCCAACTCTCAGACGGGTTATCTTTTATTCTTGAAGCCAATTTTCAATCCGGTCCCTATAGTTAAATGAAGAGCAAGGGAAACTGGGAGGGAAGTCAATGGATAAAATGACCTCATATGAAAGGGTGATGAGTGCTCTTGAGGGGGGGAGACCCGATAGGGTTCCGGTTGTCCCTTTTGTGAGAGAGTGGTGTAGCACACAGGCCGGCATCGAATTTACAGAGGAGTTAGAAAGCGTTGAAAAACATGTCTATTCCCAAATGTATGCAGTTAGCCAGTTTGGGTACGATAGTGTTTGGGATATGTTCGCTTGCCATTCGGAATCAGAAGCTATGGGGTCTGTGCTTAAAATAGCGAAGGGTTTTCCCCCCTCTATTTTAACTCCCGCTGTGGAAGACTACAAAAGGGATTTACCGAAATTGAAACTTTTTGACCCTTATCAGAATAAGCGTCTCTCAATGATTTTGGAGGGAATTAAAAGGTTAAAGTCAAGGTATGATAAAGAGATTCCTGTCATAGGATATATTCAAGCCCCCTTAAGGCATGCCTCCATGTTAAGGGGATCTGAGAAAATCATGAGGGACATGTTTAAGGAGAAAGAGAATCTGAGGGAGTTGTGTGAGATTGCTTTTAGCAGTCTGATTCCCTATGCTGTAGCTCTCATCAGTGCAGGGGCAGATATTGTATTTGTTTCAGATCCAGCCTCCTCTGGAGATGCAATATCAAAGAAGCAGTATGAAGAATGGGGGTTTCCCTATACAAAGAAGTTGGTCAGTTTAATCAAGAGAAGTGGGGTGAAAACCATTTTACATATTTGTGGGAATACAACGGATCGTTTAGAGTTGATGGGTCAGACTGGAGTTGATTGTTTGAGTCTTGATGCAAAGGTGGATTTTGAGGAGGCCCGGAAGATATTGGGGCCAAAGTTTTGCTTGATGGGAAATATAGATACCACTCTTCTGGCAATGGGGGATTCAAAGGAGGTCGAAGAGAAATCCAAAGAGACCCTGGAAAAAGCAGGTAAGGATGGATGTCTTCTTCTCAGTGGAGGGTGAATCGTTCCTGGAATGACTCCGGCGGAGAACATGAGAGCGATGATTAAAGCAGCCCAAGATTTTATCATCTGAATTGCCCCATCATTTTTTAAGATAGTATGCAAGATAATCCACAATCAAAAAGAGGGAGGATAACTTTTATGGCAACCGAGGAGAGGACAAAAGAGATTCTAAAGGGACTACATGATGCGGTGGCCTACTTCGAAGAAGAGGAGGCTAAGAAATGGGCAAAGATTGCTCTGGAGGAAGGGGTGGATCCCTTCGTGGCGACGATGGAAGGTTTGGCTGAGGGAATGATGGAAGCAGGGGAGAAGTATAATAATAAGGAGTATTTTGTTCCTGAACTTTTGATGTGTGCAGATGCCCTTTATGCAGGGTTGGATATCCTGAAACCCGCCATAGAAGCCTCGGGTAGAAAATCGGAGGTGAAGGGTTCGATTGTCCTCGGGGTGGTTGAAGGGGATGTGCACGATATTGGGAAGAACCTGGTCAAGATGATGTTTGAAGTGGCAGGTTGGAATGTTTACGATTTAGGAAAAGATGTGCCCTTGGATAAATTTGTGGAGGAACAGATTCGGACGGATTCAGATATCGTGGGCATCTCAGCCCTTATGACCACCAGTATGCTTTCCATGCCCGAAGTGATTAAGAAATTAAGGGCCAAAAACCCCAAAGTCCGGATCATGTTAGGGGGGGCCCCCCTCAATCCGGAGATTGCAGAAAAATATGGTGCGGATGGGTATGCCAAAAATGCAGGCACTGCAGTTGATGAGGCAATAAGACTCTTAAAAATGCTTAAAGAAGAAGAGATGAAAAAATAAAAAGGATTTTCAGGAAAATGAAAGTGACCAAAAGTTTTTGGAGGCTAATTTATTGATTTTAAAAGATAATTTATTTGGATCATTTTATTATAATATTTATAATATTTTTCTTGACATCTTCACAAAGGTTTGTTTAGAATAACCCCACTTCCCTCAAATAGAATTAATTTGTGAGATTCATCTTTGTTTCAAACCGCAAATAAAGTCAAGAAAATTTCAGACCAGATTGTAGAACAGATCCGGAATGCTGTTCTTTCGGGCCAATTTAAACCTGGGGACCGAGTCGCCTCTGAAAGAGAACTCATGAGTGAGTTCGGTGTAAGCAAGGCTACCCTCAGGGAGGCATTGAGGGTGCTTGAAGGAATGGGATTGGTGGAGATCAGGAAGGGTATGTCAGGCGGAGTCTTCATTGCAGAAGTGGATATGAAGACCACCATCCACAGCATCATCAACTTCCTTCACTTTAAAACCGTTTCTATAAAAGATATCACAATGATTCGTTACTTCCTTGAACCTCCAGTGGTTCAAATTGCGGCCTTAAAAATCCAACCTGAAGATATTGAAAAACTTGAGAAGATGATTTCCGAAGATCTCGGTTCTCAACAAACGATTATTTCAAGAGAGATTGGGTTCCATCGCTATCTTGCCAGGATGACCGAGAATCCAATCCTGATCCTGATCATGGACTTTATCGATAATATTTTGAATGATATCAAGTTCAAACTAAAATTAGGACCGGAATTCTACCTTAAAGTTGAAAAGTCACATCGGGCTATTCTCGAATGTCTAAAAAAGGGTGATGCCAATGGGGCGAGACGCGAAATCACCAACGACCTGATTGAAGTGGGTTATGAATTGGCAAGGTTAAGTGGGACCGAATCTTTTGATGCACGCATGATGGAGGAAAAGGATTTTTCTCATCGACCCGTGCAATCTCCAATCTCTCAAGATGAACCGATGGAAAAGGCCCTTTAAACAAAGGGATTGGAGGTTCAATTCAGATGGGTTTGGGAACATCAAAATAGAAGGGAAATGATTTATGGCAGTCAAGAAGGAGACTTCTGACAAATGTATGGTCATCTTTCAACCCTCAGGGAGAAGGGGATTTATCCCGAAAGGAAAGACCCTTAAAGAGGCCTCGATTGCTCTTGGAGTGGATATTGAAGGCATCTGCGGTGAGAAGGCGATCTGTGGGAAATGTAAGGTAAGGGTGGAACAGGGGGTCTTTGAAAAGTATGGGGTAGAATCGAGTCTCGATCATCTCTCTCCCATGGGACAAACCGAGAGAAAGTTTTTTAGCCTCCAGCAGGAACGTGGAGGCTACCGCTTAGCCTGCCAGGCCCATATTTTAGATGATATCATTGTTTTCGTCCCTGAAGAAAGTCGAATGGGAAAGCAGGTGGTTCGAAAGGCAGCCAAAGAGATCAATATCGAACTCAAACCTGCAGTCAAAAAATATTATGTAGAATTACCGAAAGCAACCCTGGAAGATACCCGAGGAGATTGGGAGCGTTTAACCACTGAATTAGAGAGACAACATGGTCTAAAAAACCTCACTATTGACTATCAGGTGCTGGTCACCCTTCAGGAGGTCATCCGTCAAGGCGATTGGAAGGTAACCGTTTCAGTCTGGCATAACAGAGAAGTGATCAAAGTAGAGCCAGGAAACGTGAAAAGGGCCTTTGGGTTGGCAGTTGATGTTGGAACCACCACCGTAGCAGGTTATCTCTGCGACCTCACCAATGGCAAGTTGGTGGCGACCGCCTCCATGATGAATCCCCAGGTCATCTATGGCGAAGACGTCATGTCCCGGATCAGTTACACCATGACCAACCCGGATGGCCTTGAGCATATGAATCAGGCCATCTTAGATGGTCTCAACGGAATTGTTGAGGAGGCCTCTGCCATCGCAGGGATAAAAAGAACAGATATTCTGGATATGACCATTGTCGGTAACACCTGCATGCACCACCTCTTCCTCAATATCGACCCTCGAAATATAGGACGTGCTCCCTTTGCCCCTTCCCTTCACCATTCCTTAGATATTAAAGCCCGGGATTGGGGTCTCAAACTCCTTCCTGAAGCAGAGACGGTTGAGATCGGAGGATACCCTCCCTGTCAAGTCGCTTGCCCGGCTGGGATCAGTGGCCAGGACTTTTTGTACTACATCGCCCAAGGGAAGTTTGATGAGGCCCTTGAAGAGATTAGAAGGGCGATGCCTTTCCCAGGGGTATGCGGTCGCGTCTGCACCCATCCCTGTGAGCCTGAATGCGAGAGGGGAAAAGTGGATCAACCGCTTTCCATTCGAGCCCTCCATCGGTTTGTAGCAGACCACGAGTTAAGAAATGGGAGAAAGAAGGCAACGCCCATTGAGAAAACAAAAGAAGAGAGAGTCGCTGTGATCGGTTCAGGACCTGCGGGACTTTCCTGCGCCTACGAACTGATAAAGAGAGGCTATCCAGTCACAGTCTTTGAATCGGCTCCAAAGGCTGGGGGAATGCTTCGATATGGGATCCCTGACTACAGGCTTCCTAAGGAGGTGTTGGATGAAGAGATCGCCTATATTGAAGAATTGGGGGTGGAGATAAAGACCAATCATCCTGTTCGGAGCCTAAAAGAGATTTTTGATCAGGGCTATAAGGCGATCTTTCTGGCCACAGGCGCTTGGATGAGCCAAAAGATGGGTATTCCCGATGAAGAGTCCAGAGGAGTAATCCATGGGCTTGATTTTTTAAGAAAGGTAAATTCTGGGGAGAAGGTTGAAGTCGGAAGGAGGGTGGCGGTGGTGGGGGGTGGAAATGCTGCCATTGACGCCGCCCGCGTGGCCAAACGCCTTGGAGCAGAGGAGGTTTTTATTATCTATCGTCGTTCCCAAGATGAGATGCCTGCGATTAAGACTGAGATTTTGGAGGCCGAAAGAGAAGGAGTGAAATTTCATTTCCTGGCCTCTCCCATCAGGGCTCTGGCCAATGATGGAAAACTCCATGCGATTCAGTGTATCCGGATGGAGCTCGGCGAGCCCGATGAAAGCGGTCGGCCCACTCCTATTCCCATCCAAGGTTCAGATTTTCATATCGATGTGGACCAGCTCATCATTGCGGTGGGTCAGGCTGTGGACCAAAGGATGTTTGTTGATGAACTGAATTATACGGATTCAGGGATCCTTTCGGTAGATCCCATTACGTTAAAAACAAATATTGAAGGGGTATTTGCTGGAGGGGACGTGGTGTGGGGGCCAGCGGATGTGATCTCTGCAGTAGGGGCTGGACAAGAGGGAGCCATCTCCATTGAACTCTATCTTGCAGGGGTGGATCTGGTCAAAGGAAGACCTGCCAAAAAGAAGAAGATCGAAGAAATTCCAAAGGAGGGAATCGAAAAGGAGGAACGAAAAGGCCTCATTCTTATTGAACCGGAGAGGCGGATGGGATTTGAAGAAGTCGAATTGGGATTTGCTGATCGGTTGGAGATGGCCATCGAAGAATCGAAGCGATGTCTTAACTGCAGTGTTTATGCTGAAAAGGGAAGAGCAGAGACAAAGATATCGAGGGATATTGGAATTAAGATTGCTCCAGGTGCCTATGTCCATGTGCTTCCCATTGAGGCAGGTTTTGTCGGAGCAGACAACGTGGGGGTTCTGATTGCTGAGGAACCTTATAACCAGGATAGCATTGAACTCATCATTGACATTGGCACCAATGGAGAACTTGTCTTGGGGAATCGGCAGAAACTCATCTCCTCTTCCTGTGCCACAGGTCCTGCCTTTGAGGGAGCAGAGATTAGATTTGGAATGCGGGCTGCTCCAGGGGCCATTGAGAAGATCGAGATTGATCCCGAAACCAAGGAGGTTCACTTTAAGGTGATTGATAAGGAAGGGTGGAACACGGAGTTAGAAGAAGTAGGCGCCAAAGGCATCTGCGGTTCAGGGATCATTGATATTGTCCCTCAGCTTTTTCTTGCAGGGATTATCGACAGGACTGGCCGGTTCAATAGGAATCTCAATACTCCTCGATATCGAGAGGTGAATGGCCAACCTGAATTTGTTATCGCCTGGGCCCATGAGACCTCGATCGGTCAGGATATCGTCATCTGTCAGGATGATGTTCGGGCGATTCAATTGGCTAAAGGCGCCATGTATGCAGGAGCCAAGATCATGATGCGTGCCTTAGGAGTTGAGAAAATTGACAAGGTGATCCTGGCTGGGGCATTTGGAAGTTATATCGACAAGACATCCGCCGCCCTATTGGGACTCTTCCCCGACTGTGATCCGAAGAATGTCTATTCGGTTGGCAATGCGGCGGGCGATGGAGCCCGTATGGCGCTTCTCAATGTGGATAAAAGGAAAGAGGCAGATTGGATTGCAAGGAGGGTTGAATACCTTGAACTCACTCTGGAGCCAGGGTTCGATAAGATCTTTGCCCAGGCGATGTGGATCCCCCATATGAAGGACAAGTTTCAACATCTCGAGCATCTTTTATCAAAAAAGAGAGGATAAACAATGAAGAAGTGACCTGTCCATCGTCTCTTGTTTAACGTTCAAGGTCAAAAAGGAGGAGGCATGTTTCGATATCAAGTGGAACAGAAGGTATTTAAGATCGGAGGGGCCAAAGTGGGGGGACAGTTGGGGGAAAATCCTCCGCTTTTGATCGGGAATATGTTTCAGAAAGGCGATCTTATCTTAGAGGATAGAAAGTCCGGAAAGTTTAATCGAAAGGTGGCAGAGGAGAGAATCCGAGAGTTGGAGGAGATTTCCCGTGAGACAGGGATTCCTGGTTTAATTGCCTTGGTTGCGAATTCTGAAGAGGAGATAAAGAACTACATTGATTTCCTGGTAAGCGTCACGGAGCTGCCCTTTGCCATCGATATCTGGCAGCAGAAGACAAGGCTTGCAGGGGCCCGTTATATTGCCACGAAGGGCTTACAAGATCGGGCCCTTTACAACAGCATCACCCCCTGGGATGAGGATATCAGCGCTCAGGTCTCTGAACTTAAAGACCTTGGGATCAAACATGTGGTCATTCAGGTCTTCGATATGGAGGATAAGACTCCTACGGGCAGGGTCAAATCCCTGAAGGCTTTACTTCCTCTGGTGGAGAAAGGGAAGTTTGAGAGCATCCTCGTAGATACGGCGGTGATGAACCTCCCTGCAACGATTTTTTCCTTACTGGCGAATCATCTCATTAAAAAGGAGTTTGGTTTTCCAGTGGGATTTGCTCCTTCCAACGGAACTTATATGTGGAGGAAGTCAGCAGGGGAAAAGGATCGAAACAAATTTCCAGCGATCGATGCAGGGGTTCACGCCATCTCCGCACTGGCAAGTGATTTTCTTTTCTATGGACCCTTAACAGGGACCCATCGGGTTTTTTCAGCCGTGGCCGCAGCCAGCAGTATGATGGCTGCCCTGGCCTATGGTGAGACAGGATCCCTTCCCATTGGAAATCATCCCCTGAACCTCCTCTTTCCCGATGTGGTTAAGCAATTTGAAAAAGAAAAAGGAGAAAAGTAATATGGAAAACCATTTAAGTCCAAGAGAGCAGGTGCTTAAATTTTTAAGGAAAGAAAAATTAGACCTCATTCCTCTTTTTAGTGGCATGGGAAATGTGACCATCCATGGTTTGGAAAAATATGGATGGAGATTTCCAGAGATCCATACAGATGCCGAGAAGATGGCAAAGATGGCTGCCTCGACCTATCAAATTTTTGGATTTCCCTGTGCAGTCGTTCCCTTCGATATGGGGGTTGAAGCCGAGGTATTAGGGAGTAAGGTCAATTACTATGCCCACCAATCCGACATCCTCTATCCAACCATTATGGAGCATCCTTCAGAGACGGTTGAAGGTTTGGAGATTCGGATTCCCCCTGATGTAGAGAAGGCAGGAAGACTTCCTGTAGTTACGGAGGCGATCCGCTTATTAAAGAAGGAGGTGGGAGATAAGATTGCCATTGGTTCCTGGGTCTTAGGACCCTATACGCTGGCAGGGCAGTTGGTAGACCTCTCAAACCTTGCAAAATCAGCCTTTAAGAAGAAGGATTTGGTGAGTCAAAAACTTGGCCAGTTAGCAGAAGTGCTTATCAAGATAGTAAAAATTTATAGGAATGCAGGGGCGGATTATATTACGGTCCGCGAGATGGGGGCAGGGCCAGATATCCTGAGCCCCAGGATGTTTGAATCCCTGGTCAGACCCCATCTGAAGCGAATCTTTGATGAAATCGACTCCCCCAAGATTCTTCATATTTGTGGCGATACGAATGCGATTATCGATCAAATGGCTCTCTGCGGGGCAGATGCGATCAGCGTAGAAAAAAAGAACAGAGTGGCAGAGAGTAGAAAAAAATTGGGTCCGGAAGTGTTAATCTTTGGAGAGATTGATCCTTTTGGGGTTTTAACCCAAGGGAAGCCTGAGGATGTGGAAAGGGCAGTGAAAGAAGCTGTGGACGGAGGAGTTAATGCGATCTGGCCAGGATGTGACCTCTGGCCAGTGGTGCCAAAGGAGAATATGGAGACATTGATCAGGGCTGCCCAAAAATATGGGAAACTCAAAAATTGATTTTTAAATCTCTTTGTCCTATAGTGGTTTTTGGAAAGGAGGCCCAAATTGAAAGCGACAAAAAAATTAAAGAAGAAGCCTGTAAAAGCCAAAAAGGCGATCAAATTTGAAAAAAAGGAGAGGATATTAAAAGAATTAAAATCGATTGTGGGCGAGAAGAATGCCACCGCCGATCAGCATATTCTCTATGCCTACTCCTATGATATGTCCTTTGTCACACCCAAGATGCCAGACTATGTGGTCATGGCCCATACGGTGGAAGAGATCCAGAAACTACTCAAGTTTGCAAACAAGGAGAAGATTCCAGTAATCCCTTATACCGCAGGGACCAATATTGGTGGGCTTTGCATCCCAGAGAGGGGTGGCATCATCTTAGATTTGAAGAGGATGAATAAGATTATCAAGATCGATCCCGAGGCGTTATACGCAGTGATAGAGCCAGGGGTTTCCCATGGCCAGCTCGCTGGGGCCTTATATAAGTATAAACTTCGATTCGGTTGGCCGGTGGGGCCCCCCTCTGCCTCTGTCGCTTCTTGTGCCATATGCCACGGAATTGGCCATATGAATGCTCGATATGGGCTCAACAGCCAGGAGATCACAAGTATGGAGGTGGTTTTGCCTACCGGTGAACTGGTTCGTGTGGGTTCCTGTGCCATCAATCCAGAGGCTTGGCACAGTTGTCTCCCCATGCCCCAGATGGATGGTCTTTTCAAAGGGTGGCTGGGAACGACGGGGGTGGTGACCAAACTTGGAATTGCTGTTCATCATATCCCGCCAATCCTAAAGATCTTCACGGTTTCTTGCGATAATGTAGATGATATGTACTCCTATATGCTCAATCTAAGTAATTATGAGATCTGTGATGACCTCACAGCCGTCTCCTGGTGGCTATCCCAGGTTCCCATTCCCTATCCATACAAGCCCAAACCTGACGACGCCCCCGAGTGGTTCAGTTATGCGACCACTTTCTCTTTTACCGAGAAGGAGAAAGAGGCGAGGCAGGAGATCTGGGAGAAGGTTGTGGATGAGGAAAGAAATAAAGGGACCAGTGTCAAAGTCACCCATTATCCCGAAGAGGCCCTCAGAGCCAGAACGGAATTGCCAAGCCAGATTGTGGGCTCAACCAAAAACTATTGTAAAATGGCTGGGGCAGGAATCTCCTGGCCTGGGACCTTTACCCCAGCCAACCGATGGGCACCCATCTATAAAGAGTGGAAAAAGATTATGATCAGCCACAATCTCTCTCCTGCAGTCAGGATGAGTATGTATCGAGGTGTCCATTATGGAATGCTCAGGGCGATGACTCCCTTTAACAAAAAGAGCCCTGAAGAGACAGAGAATGCAAGACGTGCGATCGTAGAGTGTTTAAAGGTTGATCTCGACAATGGGGGAATGCCCTACAAACCCCCTGTAGACTTTGCGATAGAGATTAATAAGAGGGCTCATCCTGGGTATCTGATGCTGATGAAGCGGTTGAAAAAGTTATTGGATCCGAACAATATCATGAACCCTGGAAAGTTAGGAATCTAATTAGGAATACGAAATTCGAATATCGAAATCCGAGAAATTCGAATATCAATTGACAGAAATTCAAAATGGGTTTGGGTAATTTAAAATTTGTTTAAGATTGCTTCGAATTTCGGATTTCGGGTTTCTCAAACAGGAGGTTAATATGAATTGGAACATTCCCAATCTTAAAGAATTAGAAGATGTCCTCTGGAGGTGTACGGCCTGCGGGACCTGCAAGGAGGCCTATGAATATGGGCCCCCCTCGGTGAGCAATCCAATCTGTCCTGCTGGAGAGGAATTTGGTTTTGAAGGATTTTTGTCCTCCAAAGGGAAGATCGCCTTTGCTCGAGGGATTTTAAATGGGGAGTTGAAATGGACCGAGGCGCTCATCGATGCCATTTATAAATGTAACGTCTGCGGTGGATGCCAGAGCCAATGCCAGCTCGACCACAAGCCCTTCATTCCAGAAATTATTGAGGCGATGAGGCGAAGAGCAGTGAGCGAGGGAGTAGGCCCCATGCCCAAGCAAAAGGTCATTGCTCAATCCTTGAGTAGTTATGACAATCCTTATCAGGGGCCACGCCGGGTAAGGTTGGATTGGACAAGGCCCTTTAAAAAACAGGGCAAACCTATCAAGAATATCCTCGAAGAACCTGCCCCCATTCTGTATTATGTGGGTTGTACAGGGGGATACAATGTCCCTGTAAGGGTGGTTCCCCAAGCCACAGCCTCTATCTTTCAAAAATTAGGACTTGACTTTGGAATCTTAGGAGAAAGTGAGATCTGTTGTGGATCGACCGCAATGCGGCTTGGAGATGTGGAGGCTTTTAAAAGGGTAGCTGAATCAAACTTAGAATTGTTTAGAAAATTACATGATGAAAAAGGAGTTAAAACCATTGTGACTTCCTGTGCGGGTTGTTATCGAGCATTCATGAAAGATTATCCGATGGCAGAGGAATATGGAAGGATGATGGAGGGGATTCGGGTGATCCATACCTCACAATTTCTATACGAACTATGGACCACGGGACAATTAAAATTATCAGAATCCTTACCCTGGAAGGTCACCTACCATGATCCCTGTCATGCAGGTCGACATCTGACCAAATTTATCATCGACAAAGAGGGGACCCAACTCTGGGCAGGAGCTTATATCAATTTAGACGAAAAAGAGTGCCTCTACGATATTCCCAGGCAACTTTTAAAGGCGATTCCAGGAATTGATCTCAGGGAGATGAAAAGGATTAAGTCCAATTCTTACTGCTGTGGGGGAGGGGGAGGCGTCATGACTGGATATAATGATTGGGCTCAAAGAAATGCAGGGCTCCGAATTCAGGAAGGAATGGAGACCGGTGCGGAGCATATGGTCTCCATCTGCCCCTTCTGCCATTATAATCTCAATCAGGGCTCCCAGGGGATTGGAAGCAAAATGAAACTCTACGACCTGACCGAGTTAATCGATAAGGTTTTACCCGAGAGGGTTTCATAGAAACAACTGAGGAAGGGTCATCGAGTCAGAGCTAAGGCAATTCTCAGGATTCTAACTGTAGGACCCTAAAAAGACCATTAGAAAGGAGGTGAAAAAGGTTATTGAGAAGGTGGGAGAGGTTAATGGTTTAACATTTAACCAATCACATGAATCGGGAGGGGATTATGGAAACAAAAAAATCAAAAAAGAAGAATAAGGGTATCTTAGACAAAGAAGTTTCGCGTCGTGATTTTATCAAAACCACTGCATTGGGAGCAGCAGGCTTGGGCGTCAGTTCCTGGTTGACCGTTCCCTTTACCTATGGAGCCGAGCCACCGATTAAGATTGGAATGTTTAATGAATATACGGTATTTGCCACAGAGTATGGATACTGGCTGGGGAAGGTGGGCAGGACAGCCATCGCTAAATTGAATGCAGAAGGGGGGATTGCCGGAAGGAAAGTTGAATTGGTGGATTATGATACAAAATGTAAGCCTGACTGGGGAGCCGCTATGTTCAAAAAGATGGTCCTCGAAGACAAAGTGGATTTTATCATGGGCTCGATCCATTCTGGGGTCCATAAAGCCTGTTTCCCCCTTGCCATGGAGTACAAAGTCCCCTTCTTCAGTGGGGGCGCCATGACCTATGAATTCACTGGGAAAGACGCCATTCCCTACTATATTCGATGCCATTCCCATGCGAAATCACAAGCCATTGCAGGCTGGAAATTTGGTTTTGATAATCTCGGGAAAAAATGGACCTTCTTAGTGGCTGATTATGCATGGGGGCACTCTCTGGCCAGAGAATTTGGAAGTCGTGTCGTAGCCGCCGGAGGGAAAGTTCAAAATATTATGGCTCCACCTGCCACTGCAGATTTTATCCCCTATCTACAGAAAGTTGATCCTGATACTCAGGTTCTATTTACGGCCTTCTTAGGGTCTGCAGCCTTGGGAGTTCTGAGACAGACCGTTGAAATTGGCCTTCACAAACGTCTCCAGAGATATACCGTGATTTGTTGCACAGAGGGGATTGGCCAGGAGGTTGTTGGGAAGGAATCCATAGGGGCTTACTATATTGAATATCACCCCCGACATTTAGACCAGGTTCCCAAAGAACTTCATCCCTATGAGATCGCCTATCGAAAAGCCTGCGGTGTAGACCCCGATGGAAAAGAGGTCGGAAATCCTAAGGTGACCATTGCAGGTTCTCACATGTTTTCGATGTGGATCTATCCCTATATGATTAAATTGGGGATTGAGCAGACCGGTTGGAAGGACAAGAAGAAGAATGCTGATCTCATCAAGGCGATTTGTAGTTTAAATTTGAAACCTGGTCCATGGTGTCCACTGAGTGGTGGGGTACTGATGAGAGAAGAAGACCATCAGGGTTTCTCAGACTTTTATATTTCCCAAGTGCAACCCGATCTCAAATTAAAGGTCCTTCAGCGTATTCCAAAAGAAAAAGTGATATATGAACCTGAAGTGGATTTAAGAAAGGCCCAATATTAAGTTTATATTTTCTACCTAATCCCCCATGGTAGCGGGGCCATCCGCGAACCATGAAAAATTCCCCTCACCCAGACCCTCCCCCTCCGAGGGGGGGAGGGTGATGGAGGGGGAGATAAACTTATTTTCTAACTATATCCTCCCCTTCGAAGAGAAGGGGAGGGGAAAAAATTCTGACCCTTACCTTGAGTCAGATGTTTTTTAAAATTGTTTCTAAAGAGGTCTATTTTTCTCAAGGGGTGGGGTTTCTTTTTCAAAAAGGTCAAAACCTGACCTGATCAAAAGGAAAAAGTTGTGCTCTCTCAATTGACCGTTGCCGTCCTAAATGGAATTGTATGGGGTTTGATCATGGCCCTTATTGCCTTAGGGTTAAACATGATCTTTGGTCTCCTCCATATTATCAACATGGCCCACGGAGCACTCTATATGTTAGGGGCAGTGGTGGCCTGGTATCTTATAGAGTATATTGGGAGTTTTTGGATCGCTCTCATCATTGCCCCTCTTTGCGTGGGTTTCATTGGCCTCATCATAGAGAGGGGATTGATCAGGACGATCGAAGATAAACCCATTACCACCATTATCTGCACATTCGGGATCATGCTTGTTATCCAACACCTGGTCCTCATCATCTTTGGAGGTTCACCAAGAAGGATTTCTCCCCCCATCGCCTACCGTTTCACAATCTTCGATTTACAATATCCCTCCATACGAATCGTCATTGCCTTGATCTCTATTGCGATGATGATCGGTCTCTGGATTTTTTTAAGGAAGACAAAGTATGGACTCTGGATGAGGGCAGTCGTCCAGGATAGGGAGATGGCTGTGGGGTTAGGAATTCCAGTCAATAAAGTCTATATGTGGACGTTCGTTTTGGGTTCTGCGTTGGCTGCCTTTTCAGGAATATTGGCAGCTCCCATTGTGTCTGTTGAATTTATGATGGGCCGTGAAGTGCTGATCCTGGCCTTCATCATTGTCATCGTGGGAGGGATGGGGAACCTCGAAGGCTCCGTACTTGCTGCGATTATGATTTCTTTGATCCAAGGAGTAGGCGCCCTCTTTGTTCCCCCTTCGATTGCGACGGTCTTCGCTTTGGCATTTATGATCATTGTCTTGTTGTTACGACCTCAGGGGCTATTTGGAGAATGAGGTAAGATAAAGGATGTCTTTTGTCAGAATAAAAACTATCAGTTTCCCCTTAGTCTTTGGCCTTGTCTTATTGGTCTTGGCCATTATCCCTTTTTTTGCAAGCCGTTTCTACCAAACCTTTTTAACAGAACTTTTCGTATGGATTCTGTTTGCGATCTCTTTTGATCTGATCTTTGGCTATACAGGACTTTTAAGTTTTGGGCAAGCCCTCTTTTTTGGTTTGGGGAGCTATACCGTAACGATTCTCATGAGAAAATATGGTTTCAATACGGAATTGAGCCTCCTCCTCTCCATCATCATCCCCATCCTTTTTGCCTGGTTTGTGGGATATTTTTCAGTGAGATTGACCGGGATTCATTTTGTTATTATAACCATCATCTTTGCGATCATCGGAAATATCATTGGGGAAACCTGGACTTCCTTTACCGGCGGGTCGGATGGCCTTACCTTCTCGCCTCGGCCTTTCCGCTTAGGTTTATTTCGGGTCAATCTGGCAGATATTAAGGGGAACTATTATTTCGTTTTAGTGATTGTCGCCCTCTGTTTCCTCCTTTTGAGAAGAATGGTTCAGTCCCCTTTGGGGAAAATATTTATCTCCATTCGAGAGAATGAAGAACGTGCCCGGTTGATTGGTTACAATGTCCAGAGATATAAACTGATTGCCTTCATTATTGCAGGAGGACTAAGTGGTTTGGCGGGTGGGCTTTACAGCCTTACCCTCAAATATGCCTGTGCAAGTTATCTTCACTGGTCAGTCTCAGGTCATGCCGTCGTTTATACCATTGTGGGGGGAATGGGGACCCTGATCGGTCCAGCCTTAGGTGCTGGGATCGTCATGTCCTTAGAACATTATCTGGTCGATATTTTGATGGCCACCGATCTGGTGGTAGGGATTGTTTTGGTCATTATGGTCTTGATGGCCCCCAAGGGTTTGATGGGTCTCCTCCGATGGAGATTTAAAAAGGGGTAGGGGATTGTTAAAGGCAAACGAAACCATTCTTGAACTGAAAGAGGTCCATAAATCTTTTGGTGGCTTATTGGCGGTCAACCGAGTCAACCTTTCTGTGAAGAAAGGAGAGCTTCGGGCGCTCATCGGCCCCAATGGGGCAGGGAAGACGACCTTGCTCAACCTGATCAATGGGACTCTTCCTGTTTCCAGTGGACATATCTTCTTTAAAGGGAAAGAGATTACCAATCTTAGCCCACACCGAATCTCCCACATTGGGATTGCTCGAACCCTTCAGATCACGAGCCTCTTTTCCGGTTTGACCGTCTATGAGAATATCTGGACTGCTGTTCAATCACGAAAAAGATTTTTCAATCCCTTAATTCATGCAGGAAAATGGAAGGATGTGGAGCAAAAGACGGAGTCCATGTTGGAACTCACAGGATTGAAGGACAAAGCCCATCTCATCTGTTCGGAATTATCCTATGGGGAACAACGCATCCTTGAGATGGGGATTGCCTTGAGCACGGATCCAGACCTCCTTCTCCTGGATGAACCCACTGCAGGCCTGAATAGCCAAGAATCCCTGGCGCTGGTCAAGAAGATGAGGGGGATGCTTTCGGGGCAGACGATTATTCTGGTTGAGCACGATATGGAAGTGGTGATGGAATTGGCAGATAGTATTTCTGTGCTTCACTATGGATCCATCATTGCCGAAGGACCTCCGGAGGAGATCAAAGAAAACGAGGAGGTCAAAAAGGTTTACCTGGGGACCTAAGATGTTGAGGATGAAAAATCTCAATTGTAGTTATGGAGATTGCCAAGTGCTCCATAATACTTCCCTGGAGGTAGCGGAGAGGGAACTGGTAGGCCTCATTGGTAGGAATGGAGTGGGAAAGACAACCACTTTAAAGTCGATCATGGGGCTGGTCCCTCGAAAAAGTGGTTCCATTCATTTTGGTGAGAAGAACCTTTCTGAATTACCCCCCTATCAAATCCCTCGCCAAGGCATCGCTTACATGCCTCAGGGGCGTCACCTCTTTCCCAAACTCACCGTGATGGAGAATCTGAGAATTCCGGTGGTGGAAGGGGAGATGGATAAAAAAGTCCTTGAGGAGATCTTTGAATATTTTCCAAGGTTGAAGGAGAGACTCAACCAGAAGGCAGGGACCCTCTCCGGAGGCGAACAACAGATGCTTGCCGTGGGGAGAGCACTGATCACCAAGCCCAAATTGATGTTGATGGATGAACCCACGGAAGGGTTAATGCCTTTGTTGGTCAAATTGATTTCTCAAACCATCAAGTCGATTAATGAAAAAGGGACGACCATCCTTCTGGTCGAACAGAACCTAAAGGCCGTGAAGGATATCTGTCAACGGGTCTATATCATGGAAAAGGGTTCCATTGTTTATGAGGGAACTCCTTCTGCTTTGGAAAGTGCCATCGATATTCAAGAACGGTATTTAAGTGTCAAGGTCTAATATTTTATAAAAAGTTATGATTGATCACCCGGATCATGTTGAGGATTCTTTTTTTATTCAATGCGAAATATCATTCCAACCCTTTTTATCGCCTTTATCCTCCTTTTGAGTCATGGAGTTGCCGACATCAAAAAATTGGGCGACGAGGTTGTCCATTTTAAAGGCCAGAAACTTTCTATCCAGTGGGACGTCCTTACCCGTTCCCCCTTAGTGATTAGGGCGGTAGAATCAAACCTTTTAGAGATTCGAAACATTTCAAAGTTATCGAGGAAAGAGATCACCCATACTGGCCCAATTCTGGTGAATAAATATAAACCGTTCCTTCAAATCGAACCTGACCAGTTAAGGCTGAAAGGAGCTGAAAAAATATCCGATACCTGGTATGTGAGTTACTGGCAAACCTTTCAGGGGGTGATTGTTTATGAATCTTCCCTGGGATATGCCATCGATTCCCGAGGACGAATAAAATCTCTCGGTGCCCTGCTTTATCCACATATCCAGGCCCCGAGAAGCAATAAGGTCAGCCATCCAGAGGCATTAAGGATTGGTCAAGCCCAGGTCAAAGACTTTAAAAAACTGAAATGTATCCTTCTGGCCGAAAGTGTTCTCATTTATCCAGTTAAAAAGAAGAACTCGATTGATTATTATCGGGTCTATGCCTTTAATTTTTTCCCTCAAGAAGCTCTCCATCCAGCCTCAGTCGTTGGGGGATGGGCTGTTTTTGTGGATACGCAAACAGGCAAGGTGGTCTTGTTTGAAGAATTACTTAAACCCTTAGGATGCTGTATTCCTGAAGACTGGGTTCCTCCTAAACCTGAGGAGATGATGAAACCAAAGTGGTAACCCTCTTCTATTCCCCCCTATAACTCCCCCTTCCCTCTCTTAGTTTAAGAGGGGAAGAGTGGAAGGGGCGTTAATTAAGGGGGGATGAAGGCAATAAAGACAGGATTCGTAGAAATGATAGAAGAACCAAAGGTTTTAAAACTTCTCGTAGTTGTTCTATTCACCCTCCTCATGGTGTTCGGCTGTAAGGAAAGAGCTAAAAAGACCTCTCTTCCTAAATTAGGCACTCCTGCCATTAATTTTAATTGTCAGGACTTGCAGGGAGAGTCTTGGAATTTAGAAAAGGCGAAAGGGAAGATATTGCTTTTGAGGTTCTGGGCGGATTGGTGCCCTTATTGTCGTTATGAGATGCCCATCATTGATAAGTATTATCGAAAATTGAAACAAGAGGGATTTTTGGTTTTAGCCGTCAATGTTAAACAGAGTGCTGAGGTCGCTCTGGCCTTCATTACCCAACTCGACGTTACCTTTCCAGTCCCTTTGGATCGAGATGGGAGTTTTGCAAAAAGATATGGGGTTTATGCGATTCCCACCAATTTCCTCATCGACCGCGAAGGAGTCATTCGGGAGATCTTGATCGGAGAGATATTTCGGGAAGAAAAACCCCTTCGGGATCTACTTAAACACTATTTTCCTTCCCTTTAAGATGGTCCGAAAATAATACCCCCTCTCCTGTTTCGTTGCCCTTACTTTAGTCCAGAGGCTTTGCCTTCTACGCAATTTTCATTAAAGAACGACCCTAAAGATTAATTGCGTTTTAATTGCCTTGTGATATGATTAAATTATGAGAAAGAAGAAGGCTGATCAATTCTTTCATGTGATTCTTAATAGCATCGCAGATGGGGTTTTTACGACCGACCACGAGGGAAAAATTACCTTCATGAACAAAGCGGCAGAACAGATTACCGGTTTTCGGAGTAAAGAAGCCATCGGTCATTACTGCTTTGATATCTTCAGGGCCGATATCTGTCAAACCCGGTGTGCCCTAAAAGAAACTCTCAAAACGAAAAAGGAGATCATCAATCTCCCTGCAACCATTTTAAGGAAGGGGGGACAAAGGATTCCCATCAGTATCAGCACAGCGGTATTGAGGAATGAGGAAGGAAAGATCATTGGAGGGGTAGAGACATTTAGAGATCTTTCTGCGATTGAAGAACTCAAAAAGGAACTTTCTCAAAAATATACACTCGGGGATATCATCAGCAAAAATCATTTGATCCATGATCTCTTCAACATTCTCCCCCATGTGGCGGAGAGCGATAGCACGGTCTTAATTGAAGGGGCAAGTGGCACTGGAAAGGAGCTTTTTGCAAAAGCCATTCACAACCTGAGTCGGAGGAAAAACAAGCCTTTCATAAAGGTTAACTGTGGTGCCCTTCCTGATACGTTGCTGGAATCGGAGCTTTTCGGGTATATGAAAGGGGCCTTTACAGATGCCAAGAAGGACAAACCCGGAAGGTTTGCCCTCGCCCATGGTGGGACGATCTTTTTAGATGAAGTTGGGGATATGTCTCCGGCCCTTCAGGTGAAACTCCTTCGGGTAATTCAGGAGAAAGAGTATGAACCATTGGGCTCAACCAGTCCAAGAAAAACAGACGTCCGAATCATTGCAGCAACCAATAAAGACCTTTCAAAACTTGTCAGTGAGGGAAAATTTAGAGAGGATCTCTATTATCGACTCAATGTGGTGAAGATCGATCTCCCTCCTCTTTCACAGAGAAGGGAAGACATTCCTCTATTGATCGAGGCTTTTATTCAAAAATTTAATGCTAAAATGGGAAAACAGATAAAGGGGGTGTCTGATCGAGCCCTTCGCATTCTATTAAATTATGATTTTCCAGGAAATGTGAGGGAACTGGAGAACATCATCGAGCATGCCTTCGTTCTATGCAAAGGCGACCTGATCGATATCGATTGTCTCCCTAAAGAGATTTTGGGAAATCAAGAAAAATTATCCTCCGATGAGCCTCCCGCTGGGAAAACACCATTTGAAAGAGCGGAGGCAGAAGTCATCGAAAGAACGCTCAGGAAATATGGTGGAAATCGCACCGAAACCGCAAAGGAATTGGGCATTGATCGCACTACCCTCTGGAGAAAGATTAAAAAGTATAGTCTGGTTTGATGGAGTTAAAAGGCTGTTTTGCGATGGACAATTACAGGTTAAATAAAATGTTTCATAATTACAACTTATATTTAAATCAATAGTTTCATATATGCAACTAATAATCCACTAATTCCCCCGTTTCAAAAATTTAGGTTTTGCTAACCCTTTAATATCTCAGCACTTTTTATATTATCCATCCATCGGCATTCTTTTTGCTATTAATTTTTTATTGAAATGAAGATTGCAATTCCTCTTTTTGGAAGCAGGGTTTCTCCCCGATTCGATTATTCCTCTGAATTGTGGATTGTCGAGGTAGAGAGGGGAGAGATTGTTAAAGAGGAAAGGCTAACCACGGCCAACCTCAATCTGACCCAGCGTCTGGATCAGATTACTTCAAATGGGGTGGATAAAGTTATCTGTGGTGGAGTGGATGGATTCTCCTTACATCAACTCGGGAATAAAGGCGTTCACGTAGTTCATGATGTGATAGGGGAGGCTGAGGTGGCATTCGACCTCTTTTTAAAGGGAAGGCTCAGATCAGGTTTCTGCTGTGAAAAAAGAAGAGGAAAAGGGCCTTGTCGTTGGAGGAGAAGTTTTCAAGGGAGGAGGAAAGCATAGATGAGTAAAGAAAAATGTGACCAGGATGCAATCTGTGAAACCTGTAATCAATCCAGTTCCTGCAGTCCACAGGAAAAAGAAGCCCATACTCAGGAGAGGCTGAAATCCAAACTATCCCACATTAAACATCGGATCATGGTCATGAGCGGGAAAGGAGGTGTGGGGAAGAGTACGGTGGCTACGAATCTGGCGGTTAGTCTTTCGTTGGAGGGTTTTGAAGTTGGACTTCTCGATGCGGATATCCATGGTCCCAATATCCCTAAGATGTTAGGCATCGAATCGAGGATGGTTGGGGGGTCGAATAAAGGGATGTCTCCGGTAGAGGTTTTTCCTAATTTAAAAGTGATTTCGATGGCTTTTTTTATTGGGGATAGGGACAATCCAGTTGTCTGGAGAGGGCCCCTGAAGCATAGCGCCATCAGCCAATTCTCAGGAGAAGTAGAGTGGGGATACCTTGATTTCCTTATCATCGATCTTCCTCCAGGGACAGGAGATGAACCGCTCAGTGTCGCTCATCTTATTAAAGAGGTGGATGGAGCAATCGTTGTAACCACTCCCCAAGATGTGGCCCTTCTCGACTCAAGAAAGGCGGTTACTTTCAGCCGAATTCTTGGGATTCCAGTGATTGGGATCGTGGAAAATATGAGTGGATTAATTTGTCCCCATTGCAAGAAAGAGATTCTTCTCTTTAAAACAGGTGGGGGTGAAAAAGCAGCCAGGGAAATGAAAGTCCCTTTTCTTGGAAGGGTGCCCATTGACCCTGAAATGGTCAGCGATTGTGATAGAGGAATGCCTTTTGTCATGGCCCATCCTGAATCTGAAGTGACCAGAGCGTTTAAGGAGATCGCTCAACGTTGTAAACAATACGTAGGCCTAAAGGAAATCGAGAAACAGATGGAACGAGAAAAATTTCCATATCCTTTCAAAGGGGAGGTGAAGAGATGAAGAGGATTGCTTTGGCTTCTGAAGATGGATTTGGCCTTGAAGGGTTTGTAAGTCCTCATTTTGGAAGGTGTCCTTTCTATACCTTCGTCAATGTAGAGGGAGACCAGATTCTTGGTTTTGAGGTGGTAAAGAACCCCTACTATCCGAATCATCAACCTGGGGTCATTCCACAATTTATCCATTCTCAAAAGGCAAACGTGATGATTGCAGGAGGAATGGGGCCAAGGGCCATCGATTTTTTCACTCAATATGGGATTGACGTTGCCACAGGAGTTCAGGGAAAAGTGAAGGACATTGTGGAAGCCTATCTAAGGGGTGAGATTAAAGGGGTTGTGGCCTGTGAACACCATGGGCATGATCACGGGTGTGGAGAGGAGGGGCGATGAAGATTGCAGTGAGTTCTACCGGAAAGAGTCTCGATTCTCAGATCGATCCCAGGTTTGGTCGATGCCAATATTTTATCCTGGTCGACCCGGAGACGATGGAATTTGAGGCCTGCGAAAATGAAGGCTTGATGGCCATGGGTGGGGCTGGAGTCCAGGCAGTGGAGTTTATTGTAAGTAAAGGGGCAAGGGTTCTCATCACAGGGAACCTCGGACCCAATGCAGCCACTGCTCTATCCTCTTCTGGGGTTAAGGTCCTTTTGGTTTCAGGAAAGACGGTGAGGGAAGCAGTGGAAGAATTTAAATCAGGGAAGCTGCAAGAGGCGAGTGGCCCGACAGTTCCTCCTCATTTTGGAATGAGATGAAGTTGGTGGGGTTTTTAATCACCATTCGCAACTTCCCACTGACTAAATATCCCTGAACTCTATTAGAGTCAGGATACGAAAGGAGGGATGAATATATGCCTTATGGAATGGGACCCACTGGATGGGGATATCGTCCTTATGGATATGGAAGAGGTTGGTGTTGGCATCCATGGTGGTATGGTGCGCCAGTTCCCCCATGGGGGCCTCCAACCAAGGAAGATGAGATTCGGTTTCTTGAGGAGGAAGCCAATTTCCTTCGAGAACAATTAAGCCAGATTGAGAAAAGGCTCGAAGAGTTGAAAAAATAGTCATGGAGATTGTCTTTAGGCTACGGTTAGGAAGCCCGTATCGTATTGGGTCGCAGGGTTACGGCTAAAGGACTTTAAGCCCAACTACGTAACACCTTAACGAAACTGGCATCTTAACCCTGACCTTTGAACTTACGACTTTTATTCGAAAGGAGGTGTCTTTATGCCAGGATTTGATGGGACAGGGCCCATGGGAATGGGTCCAATGACAGGTGGAGCAAGGGGTTTTTGTGCCATGCCATACAGACCCTATGGGCCTTATGCGTATGGATTTAGAACACCCTATTATCAACCTTTCGCTCCTAATCCATTTTACGGTATGCCATTCTACGGTCCTGTTTTTGGAGCAGGCCGTGGTGGCCTTCCATGGGGTGGAGGCCGTGGCAGGGTCTTTGGTGGCGGACGAGGGTTCCGTCGTTGGTGGTAACATGATCATTTCAATTGCGAGTGGTAAAGGGGGGACTGGAAAGACCACCATCGCCGTCAACCTAGCCCTTTCGCTTCCCAAAGGGGCTGTCCAATTCATCGATTGCGATGTGGAGGAACCGAATTCCCATCTCTTTTTAACCCCCACCATCCGTCAGGTTACCTCCATGGGAATTCCGGTCCCCCGAATTGATGAATCCAGATGCACCTATTGTGGAAAGTGTGCTCAGGTCTGTGAATACCATGCCATCGCAGTGATTTTAAAAAATGTGTTGGTTATTGACGAACTCTGTCATGGATGTGGGGCTTGTTCTTATCTCTGTCCAGAGAAGGCGATTTTTGAGGTGGAGAGGGAAATTGGGATCATCCAGACAGGAAGTTCGAATGGGATTTCTTTTGTGAATGGGGTTTTGAATGTTGGAGAACCCATGGCTTCACCATTGATTCGGAAGGTGAAAGAGAGGATTCAAAGGGATAAAGTGGTGATACTCGATGCCCCTCCTGGAACAGCCTGTCCGGTGATTGAAACCGTGAAGGGAAGTGATTTCTGTTTACTGGTTACGGAACCCACTCCTTTTGGAGTAAATGACCTTGAATTGGCGGTTGGAATGCTTGAGAAGTTGAATATCCCGAAAGGAGTGGTTGTGAATAAATCAGATATGGGAGATCGGGAGGTATGGAATTATTGTGATTCAAAGAATATTCCCATATTGATGGAGATCCCAATGGATCGGAAGATTGCTGAATCTTATTCAAAGGGAATCCCCTTTGTCATCGAGGATCCGTCTTATATCCCAAGATTCGAAGATTTGTTTGAAAAAATCAAAAACTCGATTATAGGAAAAAGTCCGGAGAAGGAATGATTATGAATTATCATTAAGTTGGTTTGGAGGGAGCAACCTATATAGGGTACAGTTTTAAATTGTTTATTCAGAAGGAATATATGGAGGAATTTCATGAGTCAGGTGGAGAAAGATAACTCAGAGGTTCCTATGAACGAGGAATTGGACGACAGTGTAGGTTATCTTATTTATAACGAAATCCTGATAGACCATTTTCTTCATCCGAGAAATGTCGGAGAGATTGAGGATCCTGATGCTGTGGCAACGGTGGGCGATCCAACCTGTGGTGATTTTATAAGGGTTTATCTGAAGGTGGAAGATGGGAGGATATCCGCATTTAAGTTTTTAACACAGGGATGCCCTGGGGCCATTTCTACTTCGAGCATCGCCACGGAGTTGGCCATCGGGAAGTCACTTGATGAGGCATTGCAACTTACGGACAATGACGTGATCAAGGCAGCAGGAGGCATTCCGGCAAGAAAGGCTCACTGTTCCTTACTGGCAATAAGAGGGTTACATCAGGCTATTTTAAATTATAGGACAGGTCTTAGGCCTTCGGATGAAAAACCTGAAAGGCCATCTGAAATTTAAAAATATGGAACGGAGAGATATCAAACAACTAACAATCATTAGTGGGAAGGGTGGAACGGGGAAGACCACGATTGCGGCTGCTTTTGCCGCTTTAGCCAGAAATAAGGTGATGGTGGATTGCGATGTCGATGCAGCAGACCTTCATCTTCTGCTTCGTCCCAGGGTATTGGAAAAAGAGAGATATTATGGGGGTCGATCCCCCCATGTCGATCTTGGTCAATGCACCCAATGTGGACGTTGTACAGAGGTTTGCCGTTTTAATGCGATCGATAACGGAGTGGTAGATTATATCTCATGTGAAGGCTGTGGATTTTGCAGTCACATCTGTCCTGAGAATGCTATTAAGATGGAACAGGCTTTTTCAGGGGATTGGTTTGTCTCTGAAACTCCTTATGGTCCTTTTGTCCATGCGCGATTAGGGATTGGGGAAGAAAATTCGGGGAAACTGGTTACTGTTGTTAGAAAGAAGGCCATGGAAGTTGCCCAGGAAAGAGGGTTGGAATTGATCCTTATTGATGGTCCTCCAGGGATTGGGTGTCCGGTGACCGCTTCGATAACAGGGGTAAATCTCGTTTTGGCTATTACAGAACCAACTCTTTCAGGAATTCATGATCTGGAAAGGATCTTGGAACTTTCTAACCATTTTAAGATACCTTCAATGGTTTGCATCAATAAATTCGATTTAAACCTCGAAAATTCTAATAGAATATCCTCCTATTGTGAAAAGAATGGCTCCAGGCTCCTTGCTAAGATTCCGTTTGAACCAAAAGTCATCGAGGCCCTGGTTCAGAGGAAGACCATCATGGATTATCCTTGTCTTGAAGTTCAAGGGGTTGTCCTTAAGATGTGGGAAGAAATTGAGTCATTTTTAAAGGGATGTGTCAACTGAAACAGATACGATTATCCTCATAGAATGGAGAAGTGATGACCTACCAAAAATTTTGTTACTGGATCGATCGAGAGGACCTGGAGAAGGTGAGAAAAATTTTTATAGAGGAAGGGATTGAACTATACAATGAAGCTCGAATTCCCTGCCGAGTCCTGAGAACCTCACGAGAAGTTTCCACCTTAAGCCCCCCGGCTTGGTATGGTTTCTGTAAAAGAAGGACTTCGTGGTATTGGAAATCCGAAAAGGCAGGGAAAACTCTTATTGCCAGTAATCGATCTTTAGATCATCTGGGGATTGGAACTCCAATCATCATTGCGGAATCGAATTTTAGACCTGTCAAGCTTCCATCGTTGCAGGAGAGCCTTGAGCTCATTCAATCGCAAAAGTATCAGGATGAAAAACCCTCTGTTTGGGAAAAGGTCGAACCAATCGAAATCGAATTTTATCAAACCTGGTTTGAACGTCATCGTCCCGATGAGCCTTTTGACTTTAGTAGAATCTTTGTCAACCATTCGGCCAATCATGCGAATTTCATTGAGCCGAAATTTTATGTAACCCTGAATGGAGTGATGACCCCATATTCGATTGGGGATAGCTTGCATGTGTGCTCGTCCTGTGTGGAATTTTTTAATATCCTTGGAGCAGAGTGGCCAATGAAATACGTCGTTCCCTGTATTGGAGCGGTGTTATTCGCTCACCTCCCCATGGATCGGTATCTCGAGGTTAAACATCTTGATGCCACCCAATTGAAGAGATAAATTATGAAGCCCATCGAAATTAAACCGACCCTATCAACCTGTATCGAAACCCTATCAAAATTTGAATATGAGCGAACCCTAAACCTCCTTCTCAAAAATGGGCCAGTGGATGAAGAACTTGGGGAGAGGCTTGAGGTGTTAAGGATGTTTCTGGAAACGACGGATTTTGGTCACCTTCGAAGCCAGTATGAGGGGTATCTTTCGGATAAGAAAGGAGTCACCTTCTTCATCCATTCTAAAGATGGGCAGGTGACTTATGAGATGATTATCAATGGGTAGGCTCCGAGATTAGAAGTCTAAGGAGAAATTTTTAAGGAGGATTTTAGATGCCAATCTATGAATATCGCTGTAACCAATGCGGGGCTATTTCAGAGTTTTTAGTGGAGGTTCGTTCAAAAGGTGAGGGTTTAACCTGTAAACAATGCGGAAGTTCACATTTAGAGAAGATGCTTTCCGTCGCTCATTCCTTGAAAAGCGATAAGCGGTTACCCGGGCACACCTGCTGTGGAAGGGAGGAGCGGTGCTCTACCCAACCCTGTTCTACAGAGGGGAGTTGCAGGAGAGATTGAAATTAAAGATACGAGACCTAAACTCTGGTTAAAGTAACTTTATTTTTGAAATTAATATGTTAAGGATCTCATATGAGAGAATATAATATTCGCTACAAAAATTCTAAGTTTTCTAAAGAGAGGATCGAACTGGATGGGAAATCCTTTGTTCATTGTGAATTCGAAGATTGCCTTCTTATCCTTGAGAGAGGGGAAACCGAAGTTTCTGGGTGCACTTTTAAAAATTGTAAATTGATGCTTAGAGGAAATGCTTACACTATAGGAAAGATTATCAAGCTTTTTACAGGGAAGAGTCCCTTGAAAGTATTGGATATGGAAGAGCCGTTGTTTGAGGAGGTTTCGAAATCCCAGAAAGATTAAAGAAGAGAGGGGATAAAATGGCCAATATTATATCGGTTCATGAGCTGACCAAGTTTTATGTAAACACTCTTGCGGTTGATCATCTCTCATTTGAAGTCAAAGAAGGAGAGGTCTTTGGTTTCTTAGGACCCAATGGGGCAGGGAAAACCAGCACCATCCGAATGATCGTTGGACTGACTCAACCCAGTTCAGGCACTGCGTGGGTGAACGGTTATGATGTGGTAAAAGAATCCATTGAGGTGAAGAGAATTATTGGCCTTGTTCCTGAAACCTCCAATCTCTATGGAGAATTGACCCCGCTTAAGAATCTTATCTATCAAGCAGAACTTTATGGGGTTCCCAAAAAAGAAAGAAGAGAGCGGGCCCTTCAGCTCATCGAAGGATTTGGCCTTAAGGAACATATGGAAAAACCCTTCCAGGCTTTATCGAGGGGGTTAAAGAGAAGGCTTACCATTGCGGCAGCCCTTGTCCATCAACCCAGAATACTCTTTCTTGACGAACCCACGACAGGACTGGATGTGATGAGCGCAAGGGGGTTGAGGAAACTGATCCTTGAATTAAAAAAGAAGGGATTAACCATCTTTCTCACTACGCATTATATTCCTGAAGCCGAAAGTCTTTGTGACCGGATTGCGATTATTGTCCAGGGGAAAATACGAATCATCGATACCCCTGAAAACATAAAAGTCCAAGCCAAGGAGACAGAGATTCTTGAGATCGGATTGGATCGAGTGACAGAGAATTTAAAGGGGGTCCTCCTTTCAATAGAAGGGATTGAAAAAATTTTGGTTGACGAACAAAAGATTCGATTTTACACCCAGAAACTTGAACAAACCGCTTCTCTGGCCATTAGGGTGATTAAAGAAAAAGGGGCTAAGATCGAAACCATCAATACCTTACGCCCCACTTTGGAGGATGCTTTCGTAAGGATAACCGGTCTCGATTCAGAAATCATGAAGATTGACAAGCCCATGAAGATGGGACCGGAATAATACATTTTTTGTCGTTAGGTCAAGGCGAAGAAGCCAGTTTGGATTAGGTTAAAAGGTTTAGGTTGAAGGTTTTTAATACCTATGAATTTACCTATTGACAAAACTGGCATCTTAGCCATAACCATTCTGCCCAAATGGATAAAGAATTTATTAAAGCCTACTTCATTGCCAAAAAAGACATGGGGGCCTATTACCTCAAGCCTCCTTTGATTAGCTGGGGGCTAATGCTTCCCATCGTCTTTGTATTCGCCTTCTATTTCAGAAATCCGATGGGGATCAAAGAGGTGGTTCCTGGATTGATTGGTTTAACCCTTCTCTTTTCTTCCACCTCCATGGCTGCCATTGTGATTACCTTTGAGAAAAGAATTGGAGCCCTGGAGAGGCTTCTCCTCGCTCCTTTAAGTATAAGGACCATCCTCTTTGGTAAAACACTTGGAAGCACCCTATTTGGATTGACCATTACCTTTTGTATTATCTTATTTTTGATCCCTATTATGGGCCTTTCGATCAATCATCCTTTTCATTTCGTAATCATTATCCTTCTTTCCGCCCTTGCTTTCTCATTGCTTGGGATCTTGATTTCGGTAGGTGTCAAAGAAGTCTTTGAGGCCATGACCATGTCCAACTTCTTTCGGTTTCCCATGATCTTTCTATGTGGAGTTTTCTTTCCGGTCACCTCCATGCCTTTTCCTCTTCCCGTCCTTTCTTATCTTCTTCCATTGACCTATACCGTGGACGGGTTAAAACATTGTTTGTTGGAGTATAAAGGGACGATCCCATTGTACTTGGATCTATTGATTCTTTTTGGTTTCGTTATTTTGCTCTTTAATCTTTCACTGTCCATCTTTAAGAAAAGAATTCGCCAAGAATTTTGAATCCCTCACCTTAATCCTCTCCCATGGGGAGAGGGAAGGGTAAGGGGTGAAAGGAGGTGAACCCTATGTGTCAAAGTCAATCCAGATGCCTCCATCCTGAAAATTTAAAAGGGGAACCAAAGGACTGTTCTCCCGAGCAGATTTCCATCTGCCATCCGGGCGAGGAAGGGCATAGGTGTGAAGCTGAAGAACTGACTGAAAAGTAAAAGTATATCCCTTAATCGTTAAGGGGGAGATATTGAGGTATTATTCACTTGAATGTCTATTCTCATAAGAACTATTGAGATTGAGATTCAAATTCTAAAATGTTTAAATAAAAGGAGGGAAGCATTATGGCAGAAGCGGTAGATGGATGTGTGAACCCGGCCAAAGGACCAATTTTACAAACTGCCACAGAAACCATTCAAACCAATCTTGTATGAGAGGAGGGGATTAGAATGATGGCTCAGGTTGGAAAACCAGCCCCTGATTTTGAAGCCAGTGCCTATGTGGATGGAGGATTTAAAAATATTAAGCTCTCTGACTATAAAAGAAAGTGGGTGGTTGTCTGCTTTTATCCGGGTGATTTCACATTTGTTTGACCCACTGAGTTGTCAGCAGTTGCCGCCAAATACGAAGAATTTAAATCCCTCGGGGTGGAGTTCTTATCAATTAGCACCGACAGCCGTTTTACTCACAAGATCTGGCAGGAAGAAGAGCTTTCTAAGATGGTCGCAGGGGGAGTGCCGTTCCCGATGCTTTCGGATGCAGGCGGTCGGATTGGAAAGATTTACGGGGTATATGATGAAGACAGTGGGGTAGACATTCGCGGCCGTTTTCTCATCGATCCCGATGGAATAATTCAAGCCATGGAAACCGTCACGCCTCCGGTAGGCCGAAATGTTTCAGAACTGCTCCGCCAGATCAAAGCGTTTCAGCATGTGCGAAATACAGGGGAGGTCATGCCTTCCGGATGGCACCCCGGAAAACCGACCCTGAAACCTGGACCAGACTTAGTAGGTAAAGTTTGGAAGGTCTGGAAACCGGAGATGGCCTTTTAAGGAGGTGAGGTGCAGGGAAAAGACCCATGTATCAAAACATGAATAAAGAAGCCCATTCGTTCAAAGAGGTTTTAGGATCCAAAGGATTTAAGAGCACAAGGGGAAGGGAGATTATCTTCAAAGAACTTGAGGGGCGTAAGGACCACTTTAATGCTGAAAAGTTGCACTCTGATCTTAACCGAAAGGGAGCCAAAGTTTCACGCCCCACAATTTACCGAACGTTGAAGCTTCTTGAAAAATTCCATCTGATCGAGAGGCTTGATATCAAAAAAAATTGCTTTTATTATGAACCCCCCTATCATAAAAAGGATCACGGTCACCTGATCTGCGAACGTTGTGGGAAAATTATAGATTTTACATGTGGGAGCATCAAAAATTTAAAATCAGAATTGGTCAAGGAAAAAGTTTTTAAAACGGATCATATCTCCATCCACGCATTTGGAGTTTGCGAAACTTGTCAGAAAGCCTCTAAAGTAAAAAGTTGACTTAAGGAGAGAAGAAGATGGGAAAAAAAGAGAAACTCCTTATCATTGGCGGTTCGGCGGCTGGCCCCAGCGCAGCCGCCCGAGCCAAACGAGTCAATCCTGATCTTGAGATCACTATGTTTGAACAGGGGCGATTTATCTCCTATGGCTCTTGAGAGACTCCCTACTACATCGGCGATGTAGTCAAAGACCAAAAGAAGTTGGTGGTCCGGACCCCTCAACAATTTAAAGAGATGCAGGATATCGATGTTCTGACAGAACATCGTGTCACGAAGATTGATGCAAAGGCGAAAAGGATCGAAGTGCTGAATTTGTCAAAGTCCGAAACGGAATGGTTCTCCTATGACAAACTCATCCTTGCCACCGGTGCTCGTTCCAGAAGGATGAATTTGCCTGGAAGTAATGCCAGCAACCTCTTTACTCTGAAAGACCTTCAAGACGGGATTCGGATCAGAAACTATGTGGATGAAAAAAGACCGAAACGGGTCTCTATCCTTGGGGGTGGGTTTATTGGTCTCGAGATGTGCGAAGCCTTTCGCCGAAGAGGCATTGAGGCTTTTCTTTTTTGCCGGAGGGATCTGCCCGCCGGTAATCTTGAAAGAGAAATTTCAGAAAGGATATTAAAGGAATTAGAGGAAAATGGGGTCCAATTTAAGGCCTATTATGAGCCAGTGGCTTTTAACCTCAATAGTAAGAATGAGGTGATTTCAATCGAGACGAACAAAGGCAAATTCCCAACGGATATGGTTTTAATGGCCATTGGCGTAATTCCAAATGTAGAATTAGCCATAGAGTCAGGGATTGAGATCGGAAAGACCGGGGCGATTAAGACGGACTTTACTCAGAGGACAAATGTTGTAGATATTTTTACGGCCGGAGATTGTTGCGAAGTCTTCAACCTGATCAGCCAGGACTGGGTCCACACCCCACTCGGAGATATTGCCAATAAACAGGGTCGGGTGGCGGGTGAAAATGCAGCGGGTGGAAATGCTACCTTTCCTGGAGTGGTTGGGTCCGCAGCTTTTCAGGTATTTGAACTGGAAGTGGCATTCACGGGCTTGGGTGTACAGGTGGCCAAGCGATATGGTTTTGATGTGGACTGGCAGGTCATTGAGGCGGAATCCAAGGTGGGCTATATGCCAGGGGCAAAACGACTCCTCATCAAACTCATCTTCGATCGGCGAAATGGAAGGCTCTTAGGTGCCCAGATGGTAGGCAAAGAAGGCGTTGCGAGGAGGATCAATGCCCTGGCAGTGGCCGTTCATCAGAAGATGAGCGTGGGCGAAATTGCAAGACTCGATTTCGCCTATGCCCCTCCCTTCTCTGCTCCCCTGGATCCAATCTTAATTGCCGCGGAGCAAGCCGTTAAAAAAATGAAAGGGGATAAATAACTCTGGATGGACCAAAAACTATTGGGAGAAATTCAAAAGCATTTTAAACGCGAGGTCATCGAATTTGATTGGGAGCCCATTCGCAAGCCACCCCGAAGGTTTGCCGTCCTTTACCCCGTAATCGGTTACTGGGTCTCTTTGCTTGCTATTGTCTTGATGGGACTGGGGGTCTTCATGTGGCTCTTTCTCATTGCAGGATCGATTCTATTCTTTGGCGGAATTTATTGTGCCAATGGGATTATTGGTGAATATAAAAAACTAAAAACTTAAAAAGGAGGGAAAAAATGGCGGTCGTTGTTGATCTGGAAAAATGTACAGGTTGTGGGACATGTGAGGAGGGATGTCCAGTAGAGGCTATTAAAGTTGAAGACGGTAAAGCAGTTGTGAATTCTGAGGAATGCGTAGATTGTGGAACCTGCATTGAGGAATGTCCCGAGAAGGCGATCAGCGAGGGTTCTTAAATGATCGGAAAGGTTGTTGGGGTATGTTTAAGTCAGAGAAGGACAGACCCAAAGGAGAATATTAAGAGAGGGTTTCTCCAAAAGGGGGTGGGCTTGGTGGGTGATTCCCATGCAGGCACCGAGAAAGAGGTGAGTCTTCTTGCGATTGAAAGCATCCGAAAACTCTGTCAGGAAAGAGGAGTTTCGGCTGGGCCTGGCTCCTTCGCAGAAAACCTAACCACCGAGGGAATTGATTTGGTATCCCTCCCTATTGGGTCAATATTACAGGTAGGTGGGGCAGAACTCGAGGTGATTCAGATCGGAAAGGATCCATCCCAGGCCCATACCTATCACTATCAGGGATATTCCCTCCTTCCCAAGGAGGGGATCTTTTGCAGGGTGATTAAAAGTGGAGAGGTAAAAATCGGAGATTCTATCAACGTGATAAAGGGCTAAGAATAAGGTGGAACAGAAGAGATTCCCTTTGTGCTTCCCATTTCTTATCTAAATGGAGGAGAAAAAACTGATGGGAATTCAAATTACAATTTTATGTGAGAATCTAATAGGAAAATTGGCGGGGTCAGGGGAGCATGGTTTTTCAGCCTTTATCGAAACCGATCATGGAAATTATCTTTTTGATACCGGAAGTGGCCATTCCATCGTTCCAAACAGCCTTACCTTTAATAAAGATCTCAAAAGCATAAAGAAGATTTTTCTTAGCCATGGTCATTATGATCACACAGGAGGACTTCCAGAGGTTCTCAAATTGAAGGGGGAGGTGGATGTCCATGCCCATCCCCATGTATTCTTAGACCGAATGGCAGTGCTGAAAGAAGATGAAAGGGAGACCAAACGGTTTGTTGGGATTCCCTACAAGAAGGGTTACTTAGAATCATTAGGGGGCAACTTTATTTTTAATCGCATTTTTTCTGAAGTGGAGAAAGGGATATTTTTAACTGGGGAAGTACCGAGGATAACCTCTTTTGAAAAACCTGATCCAAGACTCTTTGCAGAGGTGGAGGGAAAAGTCACTCAGGACCTCTTTTTAGATGACCAGTCCCTTATCCTTGAAAGCCCAAGAGGCCTTGTCCTGATTCTGGGGTGTGCACACTCAGGAATGGTCAATATCCTTCAGCATGTGGTTACCAAGACAGGAAAAGAAAAATTTTATGCCATTCTGGGGGGAACTCACTTGGACTTTTTGACTCCCGAACAGCTGGAGGAATCGATTAAATCTCTTAAGGAGATGGACATTGAAAAAATTGGGGTTTCCCACTGTACGGGGATGAGGGCAGCCTTTCGACTCCATCAGGAATTTGGAGACCGATTCTTCTATGGATGCGTTGGAAGTTCACTAAGGGTTTGAAGGAGGTCAAGGATGATTAGCATCAATATCCCTGGCTGGGGGGAATTGGAGGTCGAATATATGGTCCTCGATTTAAATGGGACCCTTGCTACCGATGGGAAAATACCTTCCGAGGTAAAGGAGAAAATAAAAGCCCTTTCCGAAAATGTCCAAATTTATATTTTGACTTCAGACACCCAGGGGACAGCCCGAGAAGAGATTGAAGACTTACAGGTCCATCTCGTTAAGATTGAAGGAGAGGGTAGCGAGAAAGGAAAATTTGAATTTATAAAGTCTCTCAATCTCGAGAAAACCGTTGCGATCGGAAACGGAAATAACGACCAACACATCCTCAAAGAGGCTGCCCTGGGCATTGGTGTGTTAGGAGAGGAAGGATTGTCCGTTTCTGCAATGAAGAATTCAGAGATCGTCGTAAAGAATATTTCAGATGCTCTCGATCTTTTTTTGAAACCCAAAAGGCTGATCGCGACATTGCGTGAGTGAAGGGAGAACCGATGCTTTTTTTTGACCTCGGGAAACTTCCCGGGCAACAATCCATGCTTATTTTTCATGCCCTGGCTCGATTGGGCATTGAGGCCCTTGTTCTCGTCTCCCCTCAAACACCTCTGGTGAGCATTGGATATTTTCAGGATGCGGAGCAGGAGGTAGACCTTTCGTGTTGTCAGGAAATGGGTCTTCCCTATATGCGTCGAGAGGTGGGAGGAGGGGCCACCTATTTGGACAAGAATCAAATCTTTTACCAACTCATCTGGAAAAAGGAAAATCCCAAATTTCCCAAGCTCCTCCAAAAGGTATTTCCATGGTTCTCAGAAGCCCCTGTAGAAACCTATCGAGCCTTTGGAATCTCAGCAGAGTATCGAAGTGTAAACGATATTGTAACCGAAGAAGGGAGAAAGATTGCAGGTGAGGGGGGAGGGAATATTGGAGAGTGTATGGTGTTTGTGGGGGGAATCCTTCTCGATTTTGATTATAAGACCATGAGTCGGATTCTAAGGGTTCCAGACGAAAAATTTAGGGATAAAGTTTTTAAAACCATGGAAGAGAATTTAACCACCATGAAGCGAGAGCTGGGAATGATTCCGCCAAGGGAAGAGATTGTTTCTGTGCTTAAGGAGCAGTTTCAGAAACGCTTGGGTCTGCTGGAGCCTGCCTCCTTAACTCAGGAAATCTTGGGGACGATGAAACAATTAGAAGCCTGGATGACCTCCAGGGAATTTCTCTATAAAAAAACTCCTAAGATTTCAAAAGGAGTAAAGATTAAGGAAGGAGTAGAACTCTTTTTTGGCCTTCACAAGGCTGAAGGGGGATTGATCCGAACCACTGAAGAAATCTTTAAAAACAGGATTGAAGGGATTACTATTTCCGGTGATTTTACGTTTTTTCCAAAAGAGGAATTGAGCGGGTTGGAGGAGTCCCTTGAAAAGACTTCACTGGAGGGAAACGATATCCTCGAAAGGGTGGAGGAGTTTTATGAGAAAAAGAGAATCCAATCCCCTGGCGTCAGTTCCCAGGACATTACAAGGGCGATTTTAACTCCTTTCCAGGACTTAGAACCAGGATAGGAGTAGCCCGTTAAAAAATATTGTGGGAGAGTTGAGCCCAACGGGTCAATCAAAACTGATCTATGGAGAGAAAAAAGGATTTTCTTGTTGAGAACGAGAGATGAAGATACTCGACGATCTGATTCAGAGCCTTAAGGGAGATGATTTTTTAGTGAAGAGCGTCCACACCTGTGTCTACTGGACTGCTGTAGTGAGCAAACACTGTGGTCTTTCGTCAACGTTTAGAGAAGAAGGACCCTCCCACGAGAGAGGGGTTAGGGATGTGGGAAGGTTGACCCAGAAGAGGGCGCTTGAACTGGCAGAGTATGCCAGATCCAATAGTCTTCTTGAAGCCTCTATTGGGATGGCGACCATTAATTCACTGATCGAGGTTGATGAATCGAGATGCCTGGAGAAAAATGCGTTTGATCTCCTCCTTGAGAAAGGGGAGGGGAAGAAGGTAGTCGTGGTAGGCCACTTCCCCTGGATTCCAAAATTGAGAGAGAGGATTAAAAACCTCTGGGTCCTTGAACAGAGGCTCCGGGAAGGAGATTTACCAGCAAAGGAAGCAGATCGAATTTTGCCCGAGTGTGATGTGGTCGGGATCACTGGAACCTCTTTTATTAACCATACCCTGGAAGGACTTTTGGAACTATGTAAGAAAGCCTATGTGGTGTTGATCGGACCCACTTCTCCCCTCTCTCCAATTCTATTCGATTATGGCATCGATGCAATTTGTGGCTCTAAGATTGTCGATCCTGATAAACTGATTCGTTCTATTAGCGAAGGCGCCACCTTTAAAGAAGTTATGGGAGTGAAACTTTTAACATTGATTAAAACCTGAGGAGTAAGACTTAAATGAATGGGTGGCCACGATTTTTCAGAAAGGATTTTTTTGGCCCTGTGAAAGGCGGTCAGAGTTTGATTTAAAAATCTCGTAAGGAGGAAGTATGGAGAAAGAAGGTTTATATTATTTCACTGATGGAAAATTTAATGAGGAGGTTCTTCAATCTGATCTTCCAGTTCTGGTGGACTTCTGGGCCCCCTGGTGTGGGCCCTGTCTATCGATTGGACCGATTGTAGAGGAGTTAGCCAGGGAGTATCGTGGAAGAATAAAGGTAGGGAAAATGAATGTGGATGAAAACCCCCAGACTCCCTCCCTTTATGGAATCAGGGGAATTCCAACGCTTATCCTTTTCAAAGATGGAAAGGCGGTTAATCAGATTATAGGGGCTGTTCCAATGGCCAAATTAAAGTCAATGATTGAGGAATCTATTAAATGAGTTAATCAGGGCTCCTCTTTTAATCCTTTTCTCCAGTGAGGAATGGCATAGGGAAGCAACCCATTTGGGACCATGTTAGATCCAAAGATAAAGGTGGGCATAGATTATAAGAGATGTAATCCTAAAAATTGTAAAAAAGGGATATGCCTTGTGGTCGCAGTATGCCCTGATAAATTGTGGAAACAATTGGGGGCTTATGAGTTCCCTTACCCGATTCAGGGGTTTTGTCAGGAGTGTGGAAAGTGCGTTGACTCTTGTCCCCAGGGAGCGATTCGGATGCTCTAAAGGAAGGCCTTTTATAAGGAGAATTGGAGAAAGAGCATGAGGTTAAATGAAGAGGAGAAAATTCTAAGATGGAAAGCTTAGAGACCGAAGTTTTGATTATCGGAGGTGGGGTATTAGGGGCGGCTGTAGCCAGGGAGCTTTCCCGGTACAAAGGAGAGGTGACTTTGGTGGAGAAAGAGGCTGACTTTGGCTGGGGGAGCACGAAAGCCAATATGTGTATCGTTTGCCAGGGAGGAGATGCCTTGGAGTTTCGTCCTGAATATCTCCGGAGCAGGCTCGTTTGGGATAGTCTTCCTCTCATGGAGCCTCTCTGTCAGGAACTGGACGTTCCTTTTGAAAGGGTTGGAGAACTTGCCCTCATTCGAAATAATGAGGAATTGGCCAAATTCCAAAAATTAAAATCAAGGGCAGAAAAGATCGGGCTTCCTCCTCATCATTTCATTGATCAGGATACACTGAGACGGATGGAGCCGAATGTAACTCGCAAAGCCATTGGTGCTCTGGTGGATCCCAATATTGCAATGGTTGATCCAGTCAGGCTTACTCTTGGTCTCATTGAGAATGCTGTCCAAAATGGAGTGAAGGTCCAGAGGGAGACGGAAGTTCTAAGTATCCTCCAGAAGGAGGGGGCTTTTGAGGTAGAGACCAACCAGGGAAGGATTCGTTGTAGATTTATTGTGAATGCCTCAGGAACCTCAACGGTTCAGGTTGCCCGTTTCCTTAAGGCCGACGATTTTGTTCTTTACCCGATCAGAGGATTTGTTAGCATTTTGGATAAAAATCTGAGGGGGTTGATCCAGCATGAAATCCATACCCGACCCGAAGCCCCTGGGCAGATGAATATTATCACCCCAAGCGTCCACGGGAATATTTTCTTTGGGACCACCATGCAACTGGCTCGTCAGGGGGATTACTCTACCACGAAAAAGGTGATGGAAATCGCTTTGAAAAATGTTCGCCAGATCATTCCTGAAATTTCTGAAAAAGACATCATTCATTCATTTAGTGGATTCCTCATGTTTCGAAACTGGGAGCTTGGCTGGCATGAGTGTATCGTTCAAGCCTCTCGTAGGGTTCCCCGTCTGATTAATGTGTGCATGGGATACCCTGGTGTAAGCGCTGCTCCTTCAACGGGGAAGAAAGTCGTGGAATTGCTCCAACAGGAAGGGTTAAGATTGGAGGGGAATCCAACCTTTAACCCCTTCAGAAAAGCCCCTCTTGCTTTTTTTAAACTTCCTGAGGCTCAACAAAGGGAGTGGATTGAAAGGGATACTCGATATGGGCACGTGGTTTGTCGCTGTGAGACCGTAACAGAGGGAGAAATTGTTGAGGCAATTCGAAGAGGGGCAACCACTCTCGATGGGGTCAAATTCAGAACCCGAGCTGGAATGGGAAGATGTCAGGGGGGATTCTGCTCACCCCGTGTGGTGAAGATCCTGGCGAGGGAACTAAGCCTTCCTGAGGAAAAGATTACTAAGAAAGGTCGAGACTCTCATTTATTGCTTTACAAATCCAAAGAATTGCTCGAGGGATAGCCATGAAACTTTCAGAAGTGGATGTTGCGGTGATTGGTTCGGGTCCTGCCGGAATGGCAGCAGCGATCAAAGCAAAGGAGGAAGGGGCAGAACATGTTCTGATCTTTGAACGTCAGGAGCAACTCGGCGGTCTCCTCCACCAATGTATTCATAATGGATTTGGCCTCTTCTATTTTGGGCAGGATCTCACAGGACCAGAATATGGTCGTCGTTTTGTCGAGAAGATTAAGGATTTAGGAATTGAGGTATTGCTTGAGACCATGGTCACCCATCTCTCTCAAGACCGGGAGCTTGTAGCCATCAATAAGCGTGAAGGGCCCATTCGTCTCAGACCCAAGGCAATTGTTCTGGCCATGGGGTGCCGGGAACGAACTCGGGGACAATTAAGGATTCCTGGAACACGGCCTGCCGGGATCTTCACTGCAGGGACTGCTCAAAGATTTGTCAATGTGGAAGGATTCCTTCCAGGAAAGAGAGTGGTCATTTTAGGCTCGGGGGATATTGGTTTGATTATGGCCCGTCGCCTCACCCTTGAAGGAGCAGAAGTGAAAGCGGTGGTAGAGATCCTTCCCTATGTAGGAGGATTGATTCGAAATGAGGTTCAGTGCCTCCATGATTTTCGTATTCCATTAATCTTGGAACATACAGTCACCCAGATCCATGGTGAAAAGCGAATTGAGGCCGTCACGATTGCCAAAGTGGACAAGGATAAAAACCCTATTGATTCAACGGAACAGGTCATCGAATGTGACACGTTGCTTCTTTCAGTGGGCTTGATACCTGAAAATGAGCTTTCGAGGATGGCAGGGGTGGAACTCGATCCATTGACCGGTGGCCCTGTGGTCGATGAAGAGAGGGAGACCAATGTGGCTGGGATCTTTGCAGGGGGAAATGTGGTTCATATTCATGATTTGGTGGACCATGTTTCTTGGGAGGCAGAGATCGCGGGGACCTGGGCCGCAAGGTATGCTAAAAAAGATACTTTTGAGAAGAAACACAGATTGACCCTTCGCACGGGAAGAAATATCCGATCTGTTGTCCCTCAGATCATCCGTGGACAGGAGGATATCTCCCTCTATATTCGGGTCAAAGAGTTAGAGGAAGGGGTTCGGTTGAAGGTAAAGAGTGTACATTCACAGAAGTTTAGAATCGTAAAACCCAGTGAGATGATTAGAGTCACCCTCTCCAAAAATCAATTAGAGCCCTTGGTTGGAAAGACAGACGAGTTAACCATCCGTTGTGAAAAGGTGGGGAAAAATGAATAAGGAAAAGATTATCTGTGTGGGTTGTCCTATGGGTTGTGAGACCACTCTCCAGGTCGATGCTCGGGGAAAGGTCATTAAAATTGAAGGCTACAAATGTAAAGAAGGGCGTCAGTTTGTGCTGGAAGAATATAAGAACCCAGTTAGAGTTTTTACGACCACTCTTATTACAGAAGATACTTCGCGGGCCCTTCTTCCTGTAAGGTCAAATAGACCTATTCTTAAAACAAAAATGAAGGAAGCAGTAAAAGCCCTTGCCCATTTGAGGGTAAAGCCGCCCATAAAAGGAGGTCAGGTCATTTTTACAAATTTACTCAATACGGGTGCCGACATCATCGCCTCTGATGATCTTATAGAGTAAGGAAGTACCCTGATGGATAGATATTGGACATCCAAACTTCTTCATATATTTTATACCCTGAACTGAGTAGAGCCAGAAGCCGGGGAAAGGAGCGTGAGAGATGAAAGAATTAACCCTGGAGATGGCATTGAAGATGCTTGAGGCTGCCGAGAGGTGGGCCAGAGAGATTGCGGGGTTCCCATGCAGTATCGCTGTGGTAGATAAGTCTGGCACTCCCATCGCTGTCCATCGAATGGATGGAGCGGGCATGGCCACCACAGATATTGCGATTGAGAAGGCGTGGACCTCTGTGGCTTTTAAGATGCCTACCCTGATGGGGTCGCGGTGGCTTGACCCTCGCAATATGGGGAAGTTATTAGGTGACCATGCCATGGGAATGATCGGCAGGGGGAAGGGACGGCTTTGTTTCATCCCTGGAGGAATTCCCATTACAAACGAGGAAAATGAGATTATTGGTGCTATTGGTCGTAGTGGAGTTCCAGCAGGGGTAGGAGACATCAGTGACACCACCGTTAGCCAGGCTGGGATCACTGTTCTTTATGAGTAGGGAATGCGGACACCCTCCCTAAAGGTGGAAATTTTTAGGACCGACAGGGGTATCTCCGAAAATCTTAGAATTCGGATGGGTTAAAATCGGTTTTCTTCCCCACGGATGAGGGGGAGTTGTAAGGGATAACCATTTTTATTAAAATAAAAAAAACCCCTTTTTGACAAAGAGGGATTGGGAGATTTTTACGATGATGAATTTAGAGAGGGCCAAAAAATTGCTTGAGATAGGGATAAAGATGGCTGAAAAGAAAAAGATGTTTTGTAGCATTGCCATTGTTGACGAAAATGGTTGGTTGGTGGCCCTTCACCGGATGGATGGGGCTCCTATCCCCACGGCTGAAATAGCAAGAGATAAGGCATGGACTGCTGCAGTCTTTCGCCAGCCCAGTTCTGATATCTCTAGTTTTGGGAATCCCAAAGCCCCTGGATTTGGTTTTAATACCCAGAATTGGAATGACCGTTTGACCTCCATCTTCGGAGGAATTCCAATCTGGCTTAATGGCCATGTAATTGGGGCGATAGGAGTATGTGGTGGATTTCCAGAGGAGGATGTCTCCCTATGCCAAAAATTAATCAAAAAGGTCAATGCAATACTTAGATAAAAGGATGAAAGATGACCTCACTGGATAAGGTTTTTGAAAACAAAAAAGCAAAGGTCATTGATATCCAAGGAGGACAAGGAATAAGACAGCGTCTTGGTCAAATGGGTATCCACCCAGGCGATATCATAACCATCCTAAGGTTTGGGGTCCTTCGGGGTCCCATTCTGATTGAAGTTCATGGAAGCCAAGTGGCCCTTGGTAGAGGGATTGCCTCTCGGATCATGGTAGAGGAAATCGAATGAGAATTGCCCTTGCTGGCCAGCCAAATTGTGGGAAAAGTACTATTTTTAATCATATTGCAGGTTATCGGGCCATCACCTCTAACTTCCCTGGAACCACTGTAAAATATACAGAGACCCATATCCATATCAATGGGCGCACCTGCCGTTGTATCGATCTTCCAGGCACCTACTCTCTTACCTCTGGGGATCCGGCTGAATTGGAGGCTCGAAATCATCTCCTCTCTGGAGACGTGGACGGGATTATTAATGTCGTGGATGCCTCCCTGTTGGGTCGAAGTTTGGAACTGACGCTTCAACTTCTTGAGCTTGAAGTTCCAATGGTTCTTTGTCTGAACATGGTGGATGAGGCTCGGAGAAAGGGAATTCAGATCAATGAGAAAAAACTTTCGGAAACTCTCGGTATCCCTGTGATCCCCACCATTGCAAAAACGGGAAAAGGGCTGAAAGAGTTGTTTTATAGGGCAATTGAGGTTTTTGAAGAAAAGAGAGTAGGTCGAAATCTGAAATTCAGTAAAGACATCGAAGAAATCATAGATCAGTTGGTCGCGATTTCAGACCGTCAGAAGATTCGAGAAAACGTCCCCTCTCGTTTTCTCGCCGTTCGGCTTCTCGAAAATGATCCCATTTTCATCAAGGAAGTTGACGAGCCCTGTTTTAGACAGATTAAGTCCTTTCAGGAGAACTTAGAACAGGCCCATGGTGTTCCTTCTGATCAGGTCATCTCTTCTGAGCGTCATGCCCTCGCTATGAACCTTTTTGAACAAGTCGCAACGATTATCCACCCTCCTAAGAGGGATATTCGCACCACTATCGATCAGGTGGTGATGCATAAAATCTTTGGATATGTCATTCTGGCCCTGGTTTTTTATGGTTTTTTCAATTTCATCTTCGGGATTGGAGGTTATATAGAAAAACCCTTAATGGATTTTTTTGAACGATGGATAGAAGGGGTTGAGGGTTTTTGGGGAAAAGGGAGTTTACCTTTCTTCCTCTCAAAGGGGATCCTTCAAGGAATTTCAGGAGGGATCGCCATTGTCCTCCCCTACCTTGTCCCATTCCTCATCGGGCTCTCCCTTCTTGAAGATATTGGATACCTACCAAGGGTGGCATTCCTGATGGATGTCTTCATGCATCGGATTGGTCTTCATGGAAAATCAGTCATTCCTTTTATCCTCGGATATGGGTGTAGTGTCCCTGCCGTGATGGCCACTCGAATTCTCGAATTTCCTCAACACAGATTTATCGTCTCCATTCTTTCCACGATGATCCCGTGTGCTGCTCGAATTACCATTATATTTGGTCTGGTTGCCTTTTTTATCGGTCCAAATGCCGCTCTGGCGATATTCGCCCTCAACCTCCTTGTGGTGTCTGTTTCTGGGAAAATTCTATCTTCTCTCTATCCAGAGCCAGGGAGCCTTGGACTAATCATGGAAATACCTGCTTATCAGTGGCCACCCCTTCAAAATACGTTAAAGAAATCCTGGTTTCGGATAAGAGAATTTATTGTGATCGGATGGCCCATTCTGATTGTCGGGAGTGCCCTGTTAGCATGGTTAGAATATGGAGGTCTTGAAAAATATATCAACTGGTTTTTATCTCCTTTAACCCATCTTCTTGGCCTCCCAATTTCGGTCGGGACAACCCTTATTTTTGGACTAATGAGAAAAGAACTTTCTCTGATCATGTTAACCCAGGCTTTGGGGACCCCCCAAGTCCTTACGGTAATGACGAGAACTCAGGTCTTCGTTTTTACCATTTTTGTTACTTTTTACATCCCTTGTCTCGCGACCATTGCCTCACTTTGGAGAGAAGTCGGGAAAAAGGGAGCGGTTCTGGCAATCCTTTTCACCCTATCTGTGGCAATTCTTTTGGCGCTTATGGCCCGTATTTTTCTTGCCGTTTTTCCCTTATGGTAATTAAATGAGCTTTAAGATCTGTTTATCCATTGGAATAAAGGGGGTTCTATTTTGGGAGTGATTTTATGACCCAAAGGTTCCTCTTCTTAAGAAAAGTGCTCGACGCCTGGTCAAAGGTTTTAAGGGAGATCCTCTACGGGATGACCGTCCATGAGATGGACCTTGAACTGAGAAAAGAGAGAGGGAGTTTGGATCAACTTTTTATGCTGGTGGTCTTTGGAGACCTGGTCGGGTTGCCTCTTCTCCCTCCGTATTATTCCATGAGGCTTTTACCCTACATCATTCCCTCACTTGAAAAATGGAAAAGGAGCCTTTTACGGGAGAAGGACTTAACCGATCTTGTATCCACAGAGATTTGATTTTAAAGGAATAGAAGATGAGAAAGATTAGAATCGAAAAGGCAGTGGGGAGGATCCTTGGCCATGATGTGACCCAGATTATCCCTGGAGGATATAAAGGGTGCCGATTCTTGGTCTTCCAGCCTGTGTGTTTTACCATAAAACCACTATATTTGATATCCTCTTCCCAAGAATCGTGGCTGGAGAATCTATTTCCCGAAAAGAGATTTCTCTTCTTGGACATGGAGGATTTTGTGCAAATTGCGATCCATGCCACTTTCCAATTTGTCCTTTTGGGAAAGGATAGCCTACGGTAATCATTTTAGCAGGAGGTGTCTATGGCTTTTGAAACTATATTAGTCGAGAAGAAGGATCAAATGGGCATCCTTACGCTGAATCGGCCCCAGAAATTTAACACCTTTAACACCACGTTAGCTGAAGAGTTAAATAGGGCATTGCTTGAATTGGATGAGGATGAAATAGTGCGGGTGGTCATCCTTAAAGGGGCGGGCAAGGTCTTCTCAACAGGGATCGATGTAAGCGAGTTTCAAGGAAAATCTCCCTTGGAATACCATCGGTGGCTTACCCTTATGGATCGGATGCACCTGACCATCGCTTCGATGGCAAAACCTGTGATTGCTATGGTTCATGGGTATGCAGTCGCCAATGGGGCAGGATTGGTTGCTGCGGCAGACTTTGCCATCATGGCAGAAGACGCTAAGCTTGGAACGACGGCCATCAACTTGGGTTTACTCTGCACAGGGCCCATCATTCCGATGAGTTATGGCCTTGGGAAGAAAAAGACCCTGGAAATGCTTTTAAGCGGAGAGATGATCGACGCCAAAGAGGCCGAACGTTTGGGACTGGTAAACAAAGTCGTGCCGGCAGAAAAACTTGAGGAAGAAACCTTTGCCTTTGCTCAAAAATTGATTTCCAAAAGCCCTGTTGCTCTCCGAATGGGAAAGAATTTTTACTACCAGATGATCGACCTGCCTTTCGGACAGAGGTTTGTCCTGAATAGTGAGATCATGACCAGGTTGGCAACAACCGAGGATGCCCACGAGGGGATCAAGGCCTTTATGGAAAAACGGGAGCCTGCATGGAAAGGAAAATAGTATTTTTAGTGGGATTATTTTAAGGGATAATTGTTTTATGAAGAGGGAAGATAAGCATGCCAGTGTTTGACCATATCCCGATGGGGGAAGAAGGGCTGAAAGAAGTTTATCAGTGGTTGGATGATTGGGTAGCCCAAAATAGAAAGATTGTCCGCAAAGAGGTCATCGGTCGGTCTCCTAACATTATGGAATGCATTATCACAAGCTGGTGATATTGCCTTGAGTGGGTTGGCCCCATGTAAAGCCCTTTTAGAAATGGGATGCACCCGATTCCCCTGGGAGAAGGAGAAGGATTATCCTATCAATATCCTCCACGGCGATTTTCGCATTTCTATCAGACCCTTAAGTAAAAATATTACCGAACGTCGGGTATCAAGAATCAGAATATGGCGTGAAAGAAATCATTTTAACCTTCCCCAACGTGAAGTATTGGATCCTGAAACAACCATCGCAAGAGTTCGATATTTTGGGTGGGACCTTCCCATGGAATTTGCTCTTTGCTTACGTATGAGACAGAACACTATCAAGAGCGTCATTGCCCAGGGCAAGGAGATTCAATTTGAAACCTTTAAGGATAACTGTTCAACTTTTGTTTATATTCCTACCCTCTTGGAGAAAGCGGGAACCCTTGAATTTGTGGTTAAACATTCCCGCTGTTAAAAGATCATGGAGGAGTTTTAATGAGCTTAAAGGATAAGTATGCCATTGTTGGAGTAGGCTATACCCCGCAGGGGCATGTTTCCGGTCGTACCTCCTTGAGTTTTCACTTGGAAGCGTGTGTCAATGCCATCGCCGATGCGGGTCTCCGAAAAGAAGAGATTGACGGGCTGATCTGTTATCGGGTGTTTCCACCTGCATCCAATGAGCCCCCTGTTACCCCTTATCTGGTGGCTCAGCATCTGGGGCTTTCTCCCACCTATATGAGCCAGGATGCCAATTGATCCAGGAGCCATCTCCAGCACGCAGTTGGCGTGCTCGAGTCAGGTCTTTGTAAGTATGTTCTTTTATCCTATGGCCATAATGCTTCTTCGAGCGATAGCATGAAGCGGATGCTTTTGGAAATGACTGCCGATGATGCGGTGTTTGGCCATTTTGGAGCCATAGGGGGTTATGCATTGGCTGCACGAAGAGCCATGCATACTTTCCACACGGGTCCTGAGACATGGAAGTATATTGCCGTTGGACAGAGAAAATGGGCCAACCTCAACCCTGCCGCTACCATGTATAACCGTCCGTTGAATTTTGAAGACTACTACAAGGCCAGGTGGGTTGTAGAACCATTTCGCCTTCTCGATAATTGTTTAATCACGGATGGGGGAAGGGCAATCATCATCACTTCCGCCGAAAGGGCACGCGATTTGAGACATCCTCCTGTCCTCATTATGGGAATGGGACAACATAACCCCTCCTCTGAAGTTCACCAGGCCACCTACTTGGCCGGTCCAACCGGAGCGAAAAAGGCGGGGGAGATGGCATTCAAGATGGCAGGTATTACCTTGAAGGATATCGACGCCTGTGAGCTCTATGACTGCTTTACTTACACTGTAGAAATCACGTTACAGGACTATGGTTTTTTTGAACCGGGTGAAGGTAAGGATTGGTTCAAAAACGGCACCATCGAACCTGGGGGAAGAATGCCGGTCAATACATCTGGGGGGCTACTCTCCGAAGCCTACTTTATGGGACTCACTCCCCTCTCCGAAGCGGCCATGCAGTTGATGGGGCGTTGTGGGGAGAGGCAACTTGGACCCTCTACTAAAACTAAGAGGCCAGAGATCATCCTTTGCAGTGATAATGGCGGAATCCTTCAGACCCATAGTTGCGTTATCCTCAGGAGGTCGTAAATGAGTAGTTATATCAAACCCCTTCCCAGGGTAAATGATGACAATAAAGAATTTTGGGCTGGTTCTAAAAGTCACCAATTGAGATTTCAGAGGTGTCAATCCTGCGGACATGTCCGTTGGCCTGCTTCTCTCTTCTGTCCCTTATGTTTGGGGAGGGAAGCGGAATGGATCGTCTCAAAAGGAAAGGGTCGTGTTTATACTTATGCGGTGTATCATGTGGCCTATTATCCTGGCTTTGAGAAAGAGATTCCTTATGTAGTGGCTATTGTGGAGTTGGAGGAGGGGCCCCGCCTCCTGACAAACATCGTGGGTTGCCAGCCTGATGAGGTTACCTGTGAAATGCCGGTAGAGGTAACATGGGAAGATATTACAGAGGAATTTAGTCTACCAAAATTTAGACCTCGTCGTTAATCTTAAGGAGATGCATTTAATGAGAAGCGTATTTAATGTCTCAATTTATCCCTGAAAAGTAATTTCTGTTGGTTCTTCTTGGGAGCCATAATTGAGCTATTGCGATAAGGAGTGCTTCCTTCTAAGAAATATTTTTGGTAAGATAATTCTATATGGGTGTAATGAAAATAAGAAATGAACTGCGGCGAATGAGGAAAGGAGACCTCATGGAGTTGGCTTCAAACCAGAGGATCTCAAAATGTCTCATTGGGGATCGCATATGCAGTTTTTACTTTAAGTACAAAAATTTCAATTTTTGCGTTTCGGAAATATGTGGGGAAGGTTGTATCTATGAAAAAACAAGGGGAAGAGAGCCTCTTCGTCTGAGAAGGAAGGGAGACGAATTCAAAGTTTATTACCGAGATGAATTAACCCATTCCATAACCTTTCTTGGGAGAATCCTTGAAAGGAGAATGGAAGAGAGAAGGGATAACCTTAGAGACCTATTAGTCAAAGCCATCCAGGACTTTTCGAGCCTTGTTCCTGATCCTTCCTCAATATTTCTCTTAGGCCCATCATTGGAGTAATCGGTGGAGTAACCGGTGTTGCTCATCATCCATCCTTTGTGTTATTAAAAAATGTTTTTAATTTTTTGACTGTTAGGTGAAAGGAGGGAGGAGATGGCCCTTATCACTCCGGAACAGTATGAAGAGAGTTTAAGAAAGAGGAAGCCCCTTAGGATCTTCATGAATGGGAAGAAGGTGAACGATATTTTTGATAACCCGAATACTCGGACGGTGATCGAGGCCAACAGGGCAAGCTATCAGTGGGCGTTAGATCCTCAATATCAAGAGATCATGACCGTCCTCTCTCCACTCACTCGCGACCGAGTGAATCGCTATGTCTATGTCTGTCAAAGCAGAGAGGATTTGGTAGCCAAGGCCCTTGCCGGAACATTTACTGCGGAAAGGTTGGGAACCTGCATCTATCGATGTCCGGGTTTGGATGCCTTTCATGCCCTTGCGAGCACCACCTGGGAGATGGATAAAAACCTTGGAACAGAATATCATGGTCGATTGACCAAATATCTTAAAACGGTTCAGGAACAGGATCTTGCTGTGGCAGGCGCACTGACCGAGCCGAGAGGAGATCGAAAAAAACGGGCTCTGGATTGGCCTGATCCATATCTCTCTTTGAAAATCGTGGAGAAAAAATCCGATGGGATTGTGGTCAGAGGGGCCAAAATCAACATCAGTGGAGCCTATGCGAGTAATGAAATTGTGGTCCTTCCCCAATCCGCAAAGAAGAAGGATGAGGCGGCTTATGCCCTGTCCTTTGCCCTCCCTACCGATACGGAAGGAATTACCTATATTTGTCAATACTCTCCCTACTCCGCAGAAAGAGAGTTGGCCGATGACCCTTATGAACTGGGGAATCCGATCTTCGGTCAAAGAGAGACCTCAATGGTCATCTTTGATAATGTCTTTGTCCCATGGGAGAGGGTATTTCATTGCGGAGAGACCGACTATTCGATTAAACTCGTCGAGCGGTTTGCGAAGACTCACCGGATGACCTGTGGGGGCACCTGTAAGGTGGGATTCATGAATTTAATGATCGGAGCCTGTAAACTGATTCAGGAGTATAAAGGGTTGGAAAAGGCTCAGCATATCCATGACGAGTTAATGGAGATGGTGGTTCTTCGCGAAACGGGGAGAGCCTGTGGACTGGCATCTGCCAATCTCGGGAAGGAGGAGCCAGAGGGGTCAGGAGTGTTTCTCCCAGATGAGTTGATGGGAAATGTTTCAAAACTCAATATCTGTAATGCCTTCTGGAGGGTGATGGCCTTAGCCGGAGATATCGGCGGAGGACTGATTGCGACCCTTCCCTCCCTGAAAGAATTGAAAAATCCTGAGACAAGAGAATATGTCAAAGAATTTTTGGGATTTGGATCGGATACCTCTGCCGAAGAGATCATGAAGGTAACCAAGCTTCTTCAGAATTGGACGGCTGGTCAACACGGAGTGGGCACTTGGCATGGGGCAGGACCGGTGATGGCTCAAAAGATCATGATTCAGCGGGTGGTTGATTATGAATATGAAAAGAATCTGGTTCGCGAGGTCTTAGGGATGAAAAAGGGAAATAGGAGTTCATAGGTCGATATCCTTATTAATAAAATCAGAAAGGAGGATGAGCCATGGCAGTGATTGTAGATCAAGAGAAGTGTACAGGATGCGGTACCTGTGTGGAGGCCTGTCCCGTGGAGGCTATTAAGGTGGAAAATGATAAGGCCATCGTGGATGAAGAGGCCTGCGTGGATTGTGGAACCTGTATTGAAGAATGTCCTGAGAAGGCGATCCGCGAGGGGTAATCCCTCAATAGGGAGGGGTAGCTTATGGAAAAGCAAAAAATTTCGGAGTTGGCTGAAAAGGCCTATCACTTAGGAAAGGAATATGAGAGGACCTACAGGGGTTGTGCTCAGTGTGTGATGGCTGCAATCCAGGATACCTTAGAGATCAGGAATGACCTCCTATTTAAATCAGCCACTGCTCTGGCGGGAGGGACAGCACTGATGGGCGATAGTGGATGTGGGGCCTATATGGGCGCCATTCTGGTATTGGGCTCATTGGTAGGGAGAGAGAGGAATAACTTCTCTGATCCTGAGGGCATTCGCCATAAGACCTATCAACTCGCCAGAAAGTTTCGAGAGAAGTTTATCCAAGATTTTGGTTCGGTGATCTGTTTTTATATACAAAACCGGATCCTGGGTCGATATTATTATCTACCTGACCCTCAAGAGTATGAGAAGTTTCATAAAGCTGGAGCCCACGACCTCTATTGTCCCGAGGTCGTAGGGAAGTCTGCCAGATGGATGACCGAAATTATTTTGGAAGAAGGATTAATTTCAAAATAAACAGTTTCACATTAGGTGTAGAACGCTCTCTTGCCATTGGAGAATTTAAATAAGAAAAGGAGGTAAATCCTATGCTTTCTAAAATACCATTGGATCTCAGTCAAATCAAAAAAGAGGACGTTGACAAAGAGATATTGAGAGCGGGGATAATCGCCGAATTGGATGCAATCAATCTTTATGAGCAGATGGCTGCCTTAACCCGAAATGAGAATATTAAGAAGATTCTTTTAGATATTGCTAAAGAAGAAAAGACCCATGTCGGGGAGTTTCAGGCCCTCCTTCTGATGGAGGATAAAGAGCAGAAGAAGGAATTGGAGGAGGGCCAAAAAGAGGTTGAAGAGATCATCGGAAGATGATGAGGTCCGAAGAAGCGTAATGTTAATCTAACTATAGTTTATCAAATTTTTGTCATGCCTGCGAAAGCAGGCATCCAGAATTTATTGATTTTATCCGACAGAATCAGCTCCGCCTTTGGCGGAAATGATTTTTACTGGATTCCCGCTTCCGCGGGAATGACAAAGTGTGGGTTTAAAAATACTTTATATATCAATAAGTTATAAATTTTTGCTAAACTTCAGTAATCTAAGATCTTTCCTTCAGAAAGGGTTGCCTCCTTTTTAAGATCGATTTAAAATTATATTTAAAAGGAGTAAGCCATGGGAAAGATTTCCACTCGTTTATCGGATGGGGATTTGGATTTCCTGATCGAGACCGTCCACCCTGAAGTTATCGATAAAATTAAACTCAAACAAATCTTACGGGAGGACGAGGGGTTTAGAAATACGTTTATCGCTGACGAGAAGGTGTTCAAGAAGGTGATGAACGATGAGGAGATTTTTCTAAAAATTTCTCCCATCCTATTTTTCGAAATCCTTCTAAGAAGGGTGGCCCTTGACCTGAAGGGGACAAGTTATACCTTGGAACGGACCAGGTCCATGAAGATCCCGGTCTTCGATGCGAAGGATGTGGTGGAACTTTTAAACCGGGAATCCCTTCTCGATTACCTTGCTCACATGCTTTCTTCATTCACAAAGATAGAAAACTACATCGTTTGGTTCAAGACAGTAAAAGGAGATTGGGAAAAGATTCAATTCAATGACATGGATATTTTTAGCCTGATGGAGTTATGCGAGGTCGTGGAGGATGAGCATCGACTTGGGTTTTATAAAAAGATCGCCGATATCTGCCTTTTCATCTTAGGGATATTCCCTGACTATGCGGAGCGAGAATATCGTTATCCCTTATCGGGGCAGCTACGGCCTTCCTTTAGAGGGAAGGTAAGGATCAGTCCAGAGGAATATGAGAGGGAGGGGCGAAGGTTTTATAAATTGGCTGCAGAACATAAATCAGCAAAAGAGCTGGATTTATCAGAGGTCTTCTGGGCCCTCCATGAAAATTTCCAACAGGCCAAGAAACCGTTAAATTTTATTGCGGATTTTTACCTCCAATCCAAAAGACATAAATTGTTTGGTTAGAAAAAATTAACCCTTGCCCTAAAAATTCCTTAGGGCCGAATCAACCGATCGGCCTCAAGTAGGGATTGAGCGATATCGAACATATTGGAAATTACCCCAACCTTCAATTTCTCTTTCAGTCCGTAAAAATCCAGACAGGTTCCACAGGAGAGGATGGCCACCCCTTTTCCCGATAGGGCCTTTAAAGATTCGAGAACTTCTGACCCTTCAGTCGTGAGTCGAACACCGGCATTCACAAAGATCAGTTTTGAAGGAATGGGTTTTAAGTCCAAGAGTGTCTTTAAAAAAGATCTCATGAGAATGGTCCCCAGGGCCTCGTCCCCAACACCCATTACATTCGAATTGATGTAAACCACAATCTTTTCGGCCTTTGTGGCCAATTCCATTTTTTCTTCGAGCTCCCCTTTCTGGATATGAAGATAAAAGTCATTTCCCCGCTGATCCACTCTCACCTTCGCCCCTTGACTCTGTGCGAACCGCTCCACATTGTCCCGTGCAGAGGGATTGTCCACGATGAGAATAAACTCCTTATCCGGAGACTCCTCCATTGCTTTTTTCGTTGTAAGGACCGGCTGAGGACACGCCAATCCCCGACAATCAATCTCTTTCATTGTGCACCTCCTTTAACCTTATTCTTTTTTCATTTTAAATAATTCTTAAATAACTTATACTGCTAAAATCAAGAAAAGGATTTAAATTACAGCCATTTCATGGGCCTCTTTGGGTTAAAAGACTTGTTAGAGCTTGGGGTTGGGGATTATCCTCTTTTTCTACCTTTTTATATAGAACTCTGTAGTCTCCTATTCGAATGGTAAATCGTATTGAGTCAAGATAATCAAAAATCGGCTGGGTCTGAGTTCGACCAATACCAAGCACCTTCATCGATTCTCCTAAAGCAACTTTACCTTCCTTTTCAATATAAGCTTTCAGAATTCTTTTGATCTCCTCCATAGATTCAGAATGAATCAGTCGATGATTATTCAATTTAATTAGCTTTCCCTCACTTATCATTAAATTAACTACTATCTCAACCGTTTTCTCCCCATATTGTTCTTTAATCCCGTTTAAGATATTGAGTGGTAAAGGCCTAAACTGATAATATTTGCAGAGCCCATCCAACTTTTCATAAATGACTCTTTGTTCTGGAGTTAATGTTTTTTGAAACCCCGACAATTTAATCTTTCCTTTATGGATAATTATTAGTCTATTTTTCTGAAGTTCCTGAAGGACATTTTCAAATAATGGAAGATCGATAAAGGGTGATATCTTAGCTCTTATTTCGTCTGTAGAAGAACCATCACGAAGAGGATTCTTTTCATGGAATTTCCTGAGTTGTTTAAGAGTTTCTTCTTTCAAATTCTCATAGGAATTCTTATGGAATACTGTTTTCTCTTCCCCCCAAAAGATCCTATTTTCTTGAATTAACCATCTGCATATGGATTCAATCTCAGATTGGGGTAAGCCAAGTCTTTTTGACAAATCAAGAAGCGAA